>APMI01000261.1_pt1 | contig 223563 bp, 241 predicted proteins | sample 667938 | NCBI WGS metagenome assembly APMI01 (sample SAMN01084076, study PRJNA167559) | wastewater metagenome | biome: Wastewater | place: Denmark: Ejby Moelle, Odense | collected 2011-11-28
CGCCATCCGCGAAGGCGGCCGTACCGTCGGCGCCGGCGTCGTCGCCAAAATCATCGAGTAATTTCGTTCTTTGACAATTCGGGGTGGAAGCGATTCCACCCCTCGCTCTTTGGAAAACTGCCATGCAAAACCAGAAGATCCGCATCCGCCTGAAGGCCTTCGACTATCGCCTAATCGATCAGTCCGCCCAGGAAATCGTCGATACCGCCAAGCGCACCGGCGCCGTCGTCCGTGGTCCCGTGCCGCTGCCGACTAAGAAGCAGCGTTTCGATATCCTGCGTTCGCCGCACGTCAACAAGACCTCGCGCGACCAGCTCGAAATTCGCACGCATCTGCGCCTGATGGATATCGTTGATCCGACGGACAAAACGGTTGACGCGCTGATGAAGCTGGATCTGCCGGCTGGCGTGGATGTCGAGATCAAGTTGCAGTAAGTATCAAACAGCAGATATAATCTGATATTTTTCGGGGGTGGCTCGTTCGGGCTACCCATTTTGCGTCAACATCGGTCGGCCAATCGCAGCCGACGATGAGGAGAATAACCATGAGTCTAGGCCTTGTAGGTCGCAAGGTGGGCATGACTCGCATCTTTGCCGAGGATGGCGTGTCCATTCCGGTGACGGTGCTGGACGTGTCCAACAATCGCGTGACCCAAGTCAAAACGCCGGAAACCGATGGCTATGCAGCCGTGCAGGTCGCTTTCGGCCAACGCCGCGCCTCGCGTGTCACCAAGCCGGAAGCGGGTCATCTCGCCAAGGCGGGGGTGGAAGCGGGTCACGTGCTCAAGGAATTCCAGATCGAAGTCGATCAACTGGCCAATTTCAAGCCGGGTGATCAGGTTGCCGTCACGATCTTTGCCGAAGGGCAAAAGGTGGATGTGACCGGTACCTCGATCGGTAAGGGTTTCCAGGGTGGGATCAAGCGTCACAATTTCAGTTCCAACCGTGCCTCCCACGGTAACTCGATTTCGCACAATGCGCCCGGTTCCATCGGCATGGCGCAGGATCCGGGTCGTGTTTTCCCGGGCAAGCGCATGGCCGGCCATCTTGGCGCTGTCAAGGCGACCCAGCAAGGGCTGACCGTCGTGCGCGTCGACGCCGAGCGCCAGCTACTGCTGGTCAAGGGCGCCGTGCCGGGTTCCAAGGGTTCCGACGTCATCGTGCGTCCGGCAATCAAGGGTTAAGGGGGCGACATGGAACTGAAGGTTATCAACGAACAAGGTCAGACGGCTACCGCGTTGCAGGCGTCCGACGTGCTGTTCGGTCGCGATTTCAACGAAGCTCTGGTGCATCAGATCGTCGTGGCTTATCAAGCCAACGCACGCTCCGGTGATCGCCAGCAAAAGGATCGCTCCGAAGTCAAGCACACCACGACCAAGCCCTGGCGCCAGAAAGGAACCGGTCGCGCACGCGCCGGTAGCAATGGCAGCCCGCTGTGGCGTGGAGGCGGTCGTATCTTCCCGAATTCGCCGGAAGAGAACTTCTCGCAAAAAGTGAACAAGAAGATGTATCGCGCCGGTATGGCCGCCATCCTCTCCGAGCTGGCCCGTCAGGATCGTCTCGTGGTGGTGGATGCGCTGTCGGTCGATGCGCCCAAGACCAAGCTCTTCTCGCAAAAGCTGAAGGCCATGGGTCTGGAGGACAGCCTGCTGGTCATTACCGACGAGCTCTCTGAGAACCTCTATCTCTCTTCCCGCAACCTGCCGAACGTTCTGGTTCTGGAAGCCCACGAAGCCGACCCGGTTTCGCTGGTGCGCTTCCCGAAGGTGCTGGTCACCAAGAACGCCGTGGCCAAGTTTGAGGAGATGTGGGCATGAATCAGGAACGTCTGATGCAGGTGCTGCTGGCGCCGCAAGTGTCCGAAAAGGCCACCTACGTTGCCGACAAGAACGAACAGATCGTTTTCCGCGTCGCGACCGATGCGACCAAGCCCGAGATCAAGGCGGCTGTCGAGCTGCTGTTCAAAGTGCAGGTCGATAGCGTGCAGGTGATGAACACCCATGCCAAGGTCAAGCGCTTCAAGGGCCATGTCGGTCGCCGCAAATCCTGGAAGAAGGCCTTTGTGTGCCTGAAGCCGGGTCAGGAAATCAACTTCGCTGAAGGAGGGAACGCTTAATGGCCCTCATTAAAGTCAAGCCGACCTCGCCTGGTCGCCGTGCCGTCGTGCAGGTGCGCACCGAAGGTCTGCACAAGGGCAAGCCCTTTGCGGCCCTCGTCGAAGCGCAGAGCAAGAAGGCCGGTCGCAACCACAATGGTCACATTACCGTGCGCCATCAGGGTGGCGGCCACAAGCAACACTACCGCGTGATTGACTTCAAGCGCGACAAGGACGGTATTCCGGCCACGGTCGAGCGCCTGGAATACGATCCGAACCGTTCCGCCAACATCGCGCTGCTGTGCTACGCCGATGGCGAGCGCCGTTACATCATCGCCCCCAAGGGCCTGGTGGTCGGCCAGGAGCTGATGAGCGGTGTCGATGCGCCGATCAAGGTGGGCAACGCCAAAGTGCTGCGCAACATTCCCGTCGGTTCGACCATCCATTGTGTCGAAATGCTGCCGGGCAAGGGTGCCCAGATCGCCCGCTCGGCCGGGACGTCGGTCCAGCTGCTGGCCCGCGAAGGCTCGTACGCCCAGATCCGCTTGCGCTCCGGCGAAGTTCGCCGCGTGCATGTCGAATGCCGTGCGACTATTGGTGAAGTCGGCAACGAAGAGCATAGCCTGCGCAAGATTGGTAAGGCCGGTGCCCAGCGTTGGCGCGGTATTCGCCCGACCGTTCGCGGTGTGGCGATGAACCCGGTCGACCACCCGCACGGTGGCGGCGAAGGCCGTACCGGCGAAGGCCGCGTGCCGGTGAACCCGTGGGGTCAGCCGACCAAGGGCTATCGCACCCGCAAGAACAAGCGCACGAACAGCATGATCGTGCAGCGTCGTCATAAGCGTTAAGGGGTAGAAAATGGGACGTTCTCTCAAAAAAGGCCCGTTTGTCGACGCGCACCTGATCGCCAAGGTCGAAAACGTGCGTGCTACCAGCGACAAGCGCCCGATCAAGACCTGGTCGCGTCGTTCGACGATCCTGCCGGAATTCATCGGCCTGACGATCGCGGTGCATAACGGCAAACAACATATCCCGGTGTTCGTCACCGAGAACATGGTTGGCCATAAGCTCGGCGAGTTTTCGCTGACCCGGACGTTCAAGGGTCACACCGCCGGCAAGAAGGCCAAGAAGTAAGGAGCGATGATGGAAACTCGTGCAAATTTGCGAGGCGTACGCCTCTCCGCGCAAAAGGGCCGCCTAGTGGCGGATCTGGTGCGCGGCAAGCCGGTTGCCCAGGCGCTCAACATCCTGGCCTTCTGCCCGAAGAAGGGTGCCGGTATCGTCAAGAAGGTTCTCGAGTCGGCAATCGCCAACGCGGAACACAACGACGGTGCCGATATCGACGAGCTCAAGGTGAAAACCATCTACGTCGAAAAAGGCATGGTGCTCAAGCGTTTCACCGCGCGCGCCAAGGGCCGTGGCAACCGGATCAGCAAGCCGACTTGCCATATCTACTTGACCGTCGGAAACTGAGGATAAGCCATGGGACAGAAAATCAATCCGACTGGGTTCCGCCTGGCCGTCACCAAAAACTGGAGTTCGCGCTGGTTTGCCAATAGCAAGGACTTCCCGGTGATGCTCAACGAAGACATCCGGGTTCGTGAGTACCTGAAGAAGAAACTGGCGCACGCCTCCGTGGGCCGCATCCTGATCGAGCGTCCAGCCAAGACCGCCCGCGTTACCGTCTACTCGGCACGTCCGGGTGTGGTGATCGGCAAGAAGGGCGAGGATATCGAAGCGCTGCGCACGGATCTTCAGCGCATCATGGGCGTGCCCGTGCATGTGTCGATCGAGGAAATCCGCAAGCCGGAAATCGATGCCAAACTGATTGCCGACTCGATTGCCCAGCAACTCGAGAAGCGCATCATGTTCCGCCGCGCCATGAAGCGCGCGATGCAGAACGCCATGCGTCTCGGTGCCCAGGGTATCAAGATCATGAGCTCGGGCCGACTGAACGGGATCGAAATCGCGCGCAACGAGTGGTATCGCGAAGGCCGGGTGCCGCTGCATACCTTGCGTGCCGACATCGACTACGCGACGTCGGAAGCGCTGACGACCTACGGCATCATCGGGATCAAGGTCTGGGTTTATAAGGGCGAAATGCTGGCGCGCAACGAGCAGCCGGAAGTCGTCGAACCCACCGCCGAAGACAAGAAACCCGCTCGCCGCGCTCCGCGCCCGGCTGGCGACGCCGCTCCGTCCGACAAGCCGCGCCGCGCGACGGTCAAAAAGGCCGACGGCGACGCTGGCGCTCCGGCCAAGCGCGTAAGAAAGGCAGGTGCTTAACATGTTGCAACCGAATCGTCGCAAGTACCGCAAGGAACAGAAGGGCCGCAACACCGGCCTGGCGACCGTCGGCACCAAGGTGTCCTTCGGTGAGTGGGGCCTCAAGGCGACCGGTCGCGGTCGTCTGACCGCCCGGCAAATCGAAGCCGCTCGTCGTGCCATGACCCGCCACATCAAGCGGGGCGGCCGGATCTGGATCCGCATTTTCCCGGACAAGCCGATCTCCAAAAAACCGCTGGAAGTGCGGATGGGTAACGGCAAGGGTAACCCGGAATACTGGGTTGCCGAAATTCAACCGGGCAAGGTGCTTTACGAGATGGATGGTGTCAGCGAAGAGCTCGCGCGCGAAGCGTTTACGCTCGCGGCGGCCAAGCTGCCGATTTCCACCACCTTCGTCACTCGTCATTTTGGGTAATCGATCATGAAAGCTAGTGAACTGAGAACCAAGAGCGTGGACGAGCTCAACAAGGAATTGCTGGATCTCCTGAAGGCGCAGTTTGGTCTGCGCATGCAGAAGGCCACCCAGCAGCTGGCCAACACCAGCCAATTGTCCAAGGTTCGCCGCGACATCGCGCGCGTGCGCACCCTACTCCGTGAAAAGGCGGTGCAGCAATGAGCGAAACCACCCAAACCAAGCGTACCGTCATCGGCCGCGTCGTCAGCGACAAAATGACGAAGACGGTAACCGTCCTGGTCGAGCGCAAGGTCAAGCACCCGGTCTATGGCAAGGTGATGACCAAGTCCAGAAAGTACCACGCTCACAATGAGGGCGAGCTAGCCAAGGCTGGCGATCTGGTCGAGATCGAAGAGACTCGCCCAATTTCCAAGACCAAAGCCTGGCGTGTCACCAATGTGCTGGAAAAGGCTGTCGTTGTCTAAATAGTCAACTTCAGCACTTGCAGGTAGCAAAAGAAGCCGGTATAATCCGGCTTCTTTTTTCGCTGCATGGCATTCCGCAATGCAGCAAATTGATCGGCCCCTCGCGGGTTCCAAGACTGACCGCTTTGGCGGGATAAGTTGGAGTTTAAATAATGATTCAGATGCAGTCGATTCTGGATGTCGCCGACAACACCGGCGCGCGTTCAGTTATGTGTATCAAGGTGCTTGGTGGCTCCAAGCGCCGTTACGCCGGTATTGGCGACGTCATCAAGGTCAGCATCAAGGATGCTGCTCCGCGAGGTCGCGTCAAGAAGGGCGATGTCTATAACGCGGTTGTGGTGCGTACGGCCAAGGGCGTGCGTCGTCCGGACGGTTCGCTGGTCCGCTTCGACGGCAATGCCGCCGTGCTGCTCAACAACAAGCTGGAGCCCATTGGCACCCGTATCTTCGGGCCGGTCACGCGCGAATTGCGTACCGAGCGCTTCATGAAGATCGTGTCGCTGGCGCCGGAAGTGCTGTAAGGAGCCGAGCATGGAAAAGATCAGAAAAGGTGACGACGTCGTCGTCATTACCGGCAAAGACAAAGGCAAGCGCGGCACCGTGCTGGTGCGCGTCGATGCTGAGCGCGTGATTGTCGAAGGCGTGAATCGCGCCAAGAAGCATGTCAAGCCGAATCCCGTCAAGGGTGAGGTCGGCGGCATCGTCGACAAGGACATGCCGATCCATATTTCCAACGTTGCGCTGTTTAATCCCGCCACCCAGAAGGCTGACCGCGTTGGCTTCAAGGTGCTCGATGACGGTCGCAAGGTTCGCGTGTTCAGGTCGAACGGCGAACAGGTGAAGGCTTAAGGAATCGACATGGCTCGTTTGCAAGATTTTTACAAGAATACCGTGGTGGGTCAGTTGACCCAGCAGTTCGGCTACAAGTCGGTCATGGAAGTGCCGCGCGTCACCAAGATTACCCTGAACATGGGTGTTGGCGAGGCGGTTGCTGACAAGAAGATCCTGGAAAACGCCGTGGGCGACATGACCAAGATCGCCGGTCAGAAGCCGGTTGTGACCAAGGCGCGCAAGTCCATCGCCGGTTTCAAGATTCGGGATGGTTATCCGATTGGTTGCATGGTGACCCTGCGCGGTCCGCGCATGTTCGAATTCCTGGATCGCCTGGTGACGGTCGCGCTGCCGCGTGTCCGTGACTTCCGCGGCATCTCCGGCAAGGGTTTCGATGGCCAGGGTAACTACAACATGGGTGTCAAGGAACAGATCATTTTCCCCGAGATCGAGTACGACAAGATCGACGCCCTGCGTGGTATGAACATCAGCATTACGACGACTGCGAAGACCGATGCGGAGGCCAAGGCCCTGCTCGCCGCCTTCAAGTTTCCGTTCAAGAATTGAGGTCATCATGGCAAAACTTGCTCTGATCAACCGTGAAGAAAAGCGTCGCAAGCTGGTCGCCCAGTTTGCCAAGAAGCGTGCCGCCTTGCAGGCCATCATCGACAACGAAAGCTTGTCCGATGCCGAGCGTTACGAAGCTCGTCTGAAGATGCAGCAGTTGCCGCGCAATTCGAGCCCGTCCCGTCTGCGCAACCGTTGCCAGATGACCGGCCGTCCGCGTGGCGTTTTCCGCAAATTCGGACTTTGCCGGAACAAGATCCGCGATCTCGCCATGAGTGGCGAGATTCCGGGTGTTGTCAAGGCCAGCTGGTAAGAGGAGATTCAATATGGCAATGAGCGATCCGATCGCGGACATGCTGACCCGCATCCGCAATGCCCAGCTCGCCGAGAAGGCAACCGTGGAAATGCCCGCCTCCAAGCTGAAGGTGGCTATCGCCGCCGTGCTCAAGGACGAAGGCTATGTCGACGGTTTCTCCGTGCGTCAGGCTGAAGGCAAGGCGACTCTCGACATCGTCCTGAAGTATTACGCCGGTCGTCCGGTTATCGAGCGCATTGAGCGCGTCTCGAAGCCCGGTCTGCGTATCTACAAGGGTTCCAACGACATTCCGCGTGTCATGAACGGGCTGGGTGTGGCCATTGTGTCCACCCCCAAGGGTGTCATGACCGACCGCAAGGCCCGCGCCAGCAATGTTGGCGGCGAAGTCCTCTGCATCGTGGCCTAAGGGGGGAGATATGTCGCGTATTGGTAAGAATCCGGTGTCCCTGCCGGCCGGCGTCGAAGTCAAGGTCGACACTCAGGAAATCACCGTCAAGGGCCCCTTGGGCACCTTGAAGACGGCGGCTCACCCCTCCGTCAAGGTCGCGGTCGAAGGTCAGGCCGTCGTCTGCTCTTGTGTCGATGGCGCTGTCAATGGCCCGGCGATGTGGGGCACGATGCGTGCGAACCTGAACAACATGGTCACCGGCGTCTCCAAGGGTTTCGAGCGCAAGCTCAATCTGGTCGGCGTGGGTTACCGCGCCCAGGCCCAAGGTGACACGCTGAACCTGTCGCTGGGTTTCTCCCATCCCGTCGCGCACAAGATGCCGGCTGGAGTCAAGGTGGAGTGCCCGACCCAGACTGAAATCGTAATCAAGGGGATCGACAAGCAGCAAGTCGGTCAGGTGGCCGCTGAGGTTCGCGCCTATCGCAAGCCGGAGCCCTACAAGGGCAAGGGCGTGCGCTATTTCGGCGAACAAGTGGTTATCAAGGAAACCAAGAAGAAGTAAGGGTGGCATATGTTTAACAAAAAGCAAGCGCGTCTGCGCCGTGCCCGCAAAACCCGGGCCAAAATCGCCGAGCTCAACGCTGTTCGTTTGTGCGTCAATCGCAGCAATTGCCACATCTACGCCCAGATTATCTCCGCCTGTGGCGGCAAGGTGCTGGCCGCGGCTTCTTCGCTGGAGCCGGGCTTCAAAAAAGATACGGCAAAAGGTGGCGATGTCGCCGCGGCGACCGCGGTGGGCAAGCTTATTGCCGAGCGTGCCAAGCAGGCAGGCATCGAGCAAGTGGCGTTTGACCGCTCCGGTTTCCAATACCACGGCCGCGTCAAGGCGCTGGCCGAGGCAGCCCGTGAAAACGGCCTGAAGTTCTGAACGGGCAACGAGGTAGAAAATGGCTAAACCTGAAAGAAACAAGAAGCCGCAACAGGCGGATGAGCGCGACGACGGTCTGCGCGAAAAGATGGTGTCGATCAACCGGGTCACCAAGGTGGTGAAGGGTGGTCGTATTCTCGGTTTCGCGGCGCTGACAGTGGTTGGCGATGGCGATGGCGGTGTTGGCATGGGTAGCGGCAAGGCCCGCGAAGTTCCGGTCGCCGTACAAAAGGCGATGGATGAAGCGCGGCGCCGTTTGTTTAAGGTCAAGCTCAAGGGCGGCTCCGTTCATCACACGGTGATGGGTAAGCACGGCGCTACCTCCGTGATGATACAGCCGGCGCCGGAAGGCACGGGCATCATCGCGGGTGGTGCCATGCGCGCGGTCTTCGAAGTCATCGGCATCACGAACGTGGTGGCGAAGGCGCATGGCTCGACCAATCCCTACAACATCGTGCGTGCCACGCTGCATGGTCTCAAATCCATGAACACGCCGGCGGAAATCGCCGCCAAGCGCGGCAAGTCCGTCGAAGAGATCCTGGGGTAATCGACATGGCTGACAAGAAAATCAAGGTGAAGCTCGTCAAGAGCCTCATAGGCACCAAGGAATCGCATCGCGCGACTGTGCGTGGCCTCGGCCTGCGCAAGCTGAACAGTGTCTCCGAACTCGAAGACACTCCGGCCGTGCGCGGCATGATCAACAAGGTCGCGTACCTTGTGAAGTGTGAGGGTTAAGAACATGCGTCTGAATACCATCAAGCCCGCCGAGGGCGCCACGCACGCCGCCAAGCGCGTCGGTCGCGGCATCGGTTCCGGCCTGGGCAAGACCTGTGGCCGTGGCCACAAGGGCCAGAAATCGCGTTCCGGCGGCTTCCACAAGGTCGGTTTCGAGGGCGGTCAGATGCCGCTGCAGCGTCGTCTGCCGAAGCGCGGCTTCAAGTCGCTGGTGGCTGGTCGTAACGTCGAAGTGCGTCTGTCCGAGTTGGCGCTGTTGCCAGTCGAGGAAATTGATCTGCTGGCGCTCCAGGCGGCTGGCGTCATCCCAGCAGATGCGCTGTCTGCCAAGGTGATCCTGTCCGGCACCATCGAGCGCAAGGTCGTCCTGAAGGGCGTTGGCGCCACCAAGGGCGCCAAGGCCGCGATCGAAGCCGCTGGCGGCTCCGTGGCCGAGTAATCTTTGCAAGAGGCGAGAGCGTTGGCAGCGAATCAGAATACGGTTGGCAAGGGCGGCAAGTTCGGCGATCTCAAGCGCCGGCTGTGGTTCCTTTTGGGCGCGTTGGTCGTGTACCGCATCGGGGCGCATATCCCCGTGCCCGGTATCGATCCGAACGCGCTCGCCGAGCTCTTCAAGTCGCAGCAGGGCGGCATCCTGGGTATGTTCAACATGTTCTCCGGCGGCGCCCTGTCGCGCTTCACGATTTTCGCGCTGGGTATCATGCCGTACATTTCTGCGTCGATCATCATGCAGTTGATGACGGTGGCCAGCCCGCAGCTCGAAGCCCTGAAAAAGGAAGGCGAAGCCGGTCGGCGCAAAATCACCCAATACACCCGCTACGGCACGGTTTTCCTAGCGTTGTTCCAGGCCATGGGCATAGCGATTGCGCTTGAAGCTCAACAAGGACTTGTGGCCGATCCCGGCTTTATGTTCCGGCTGACCACGGTGTCTACCCTCGTGACCGGAACCATGTTCCTGATGTGGCTGGGCGAGCAGATTACTGAACGGGGTATTGGTAACGGCATTTCAATCATCATCTTCGCGGGTATCGCGGCCGGCTTGCCGAATGCCATTGGCGGCCTCTTCGAGCTGGTCCGCACGGGGGCGATGCACGCGCTAACGGCGCTGTTCATCTGTGCGCTGGTTGTGGTGGTCACTGCCTTCGTTGTGTTCGTCGAACGTGGGCAGCGCAAGATTCTGGTGAACTACGCCAAGCGACAGGTCGGCAACAAGGTGTATGGGGGTCAGTCCTCCCACCTGCCGCTCAAGTTGAATATGTCGGGCGTGATCCCGCCGATTTTCGCGTCGTCAATCATTTTGTTCCCGGCCACGCTGGGCAACTGGTTCGGGTCCGGCGATTCCATGCGGTTCCTGAAGGATATCGCCGCGACGCTCTCTCCTGGGCAGCCGATCTACGTGATTCTTTACACGGTGGCGATCATTTTCTTCTGCTTCTTCTACACGGCCCTGGTTTTCAATTCCAAGGAGACTGCCGACAATCTGAAGAAGAGCGGCGCCTTTGTGCCGGGTATCCGCCCGGGCGAACAAACCGCGCGCTACATCGACAAGATTCTGATGCGCTTGACCCTGATCGGCGCCGGCTACATCACTCTGGTGTGCTTGTTGCCGGAATTCCTGATCCTGAAGTGGAACGTGCCGTTCTATTTCGGCGGTACGTCGCTGCTGATTATTGTGGTCGTCACCATGGACTTCATGTCGCAAGTCCAGGCGTATGTGATGTCACACCAGTATGAGAGCCTACTCAAGAAGGCAAACTTCAAGGGCTCTCCGAACATGATCAAGTAAGGCGGCCATGTCGAAGGAAGATGTCATCGAGATGCAGGGGGAGGTGGTTGAGAACCTCCCGAACGCGACCTTCAAGGTCAAGTTGGAAAACGGGCACATTGTCCATGGCTTTATCTCCGGCAAGATGCGCATGCACTACATTCGTATCCTGCCAGGCGACAAGGTCACGGTGCAATTGACCCCCTATGATTTAAGCAAGGCCCGGATCGTTTTCCGGGCAAAGTAAAAGAATTCTCTACGCAATAACCCGCGGGCAAGGAAATCACGGCTGCTTTCCCCACCGCAGACGAGGAGTGAAACATGAGAGTGCAACCTTCTGTGAAGCGCATCTGCCGCAATTGCAAGGTCATCCGTCGCAAGGGCGTGGTTCGCATCATTTGCAAGGACCCGCGTCACAAGCAGCGCCAGGGCTAATGTTCTGTGCGTATTTTGATTTCGTTTAATTTTGTCACGTTGGGGTGAATAGATGGCCCGTATTGCTGGGGTAAACATTCCGAACCATCAGCATGCCGAAATTGCGTTGACCGCGATTTTCGGCATCGGCCGGACGCGCGCACAGAAAATCTGTGACGCAGCTGGCATTGCTCGTACTACTAAAATCAAGGACCTGTCCGATACGGACATGGACCGTCTGCGCGATGAAGTCGGCAAGTTCACGGTTGAGGGCGACCTCCGTCGCGAAGTGACCATGAACATCAAGCGCCTGATGGATCTCGGCTGCTATCGTGGTCTGCGTCACCGCAAGGGTCTACCCTGCCGCGGTCAGCGTACCCGTACCAATGCCCGTACCCGCAAGGGTCCGCGCAAGGCCATTGCTGGCAAGAAGTAAGGAAAGATCATGGTCAAGACTGCAACCAAAGTCCGCAAAAAGGTCAAGAAGAACGTCGCCGAGGGCATTGCCCACATCCACGCGTCGTTCAACAACACCATCATCACCATCACCGACCGCCAGGGCAATGCCCTGTCGTGGGCGACTTCCGGTGGCGCCGGTTTCCGCGGCTCCAGAAAGTCCACCCCGTTCGCGGCGCAGGTGGCGGCTGAAGCTGCCGGCAAGGCGGCCCAGGAATGTGGCGTCAAGAATCTGGAAGTTCGCATCAAGGGCCCCGGCCCCGGCCGCGAATCTTCTGTTCGTGCGTTGAACGCCCTGGGCATGAAGATCACCGCGATCACCGACGTGACGCCGATGCCGCACAACGGCTGCCGTCCGTCCAAGAAGCGCCGCATCTAAGGAGAAAGACAAGTGGCTCGTAATCTCGATCCGAAATGCCGTCAGTGCCGTCGCGAAGGCGAAAAGCTCTTCCTGAAGGCCGAAAAGTGTTACACCGACAAGTGCGCTATCGAGCGCCGCTCCTACGCGCCCGGTCAGCACGGCCAGAAATCAGGCGCCCGCCTGTCCGATTACGGCGTTCACCTGCGTGCCAAGCAGAAGATCCGTCGTGTCTATGGCGTGCTGGAAGGTCAGTTCCGCAAGACCTTCTTCAAGGCTGAACAGAAGAAGGGCCAGACCGGCGAAAACCTGCTGCAGCTGCTCGAATCCCGTCTGGATTCCGTTGCCTACCGCATGGGTTTCGGTGGTTCTCGCGCCGAAGCACGCCAGGTCGTCCGTCACAACGGCGTTCTGGTCAATGGCAAGCGCGTCAACATTCCGTCCTTTCAGGTCAAGCCGGGTGACGTCGTTCAGGTGACCGAGCGTATTCGCAGCACCCTGCGTGTCAAGGCTGCGCTGGAAGCCGCCGAGTCGCGGGGGTTCCCGGAGTGGCTGTCGGTCGACGTGAAGGAAGGCAAGGGTACGTTCAAGGCGCTGCCGCAACGCGCAGAGCTGCCGGCCACCCTCAACGAAGGTCTGGTCATCGAACTTTATTCGAAGTAATCGGCGTTGTCCGACAACAAAAAAGGATAGCCCATGCAAAGCAGTGGACTTCTGAAACCGCGCATCATCGACGTGCAAAGTGCCTCGCCCGTGGAAGCCAAGGTGGTCATGGAGCCGTTCGAACGCGGCTACGGTCACACCCTCGGCAACGCGCTGCGTCGCATCCTGCTGTCGTCCATGCCCGGCTACGCGCCGACGGAAGTGACCATTGACGGCGTGCTGCACGAGTACTCCACCATTGAAGGTGTCGAAGAGGATGTGGTCAACATCCTTCTCAACCTGAAGGGTGTCGTGTTCAAGCTGCATGGCCGCGATTCCGTCACGCTGAATCTCGCCAAGGAAGGCGCCGGTCCGGTTCGTGCCGGCGACATCGACCTGCCGCACGACGTCGAGCTGATCAATCCGGAACACGTGATCGCCAACCTCTCTGCCGGCGGCAAGCTGGCCATGGAGATCAAGGTGGAAAAGGGCCGTGGCTATGTGCCTGGCAACGTGCGTAATCTGGGCGACGCCAAAACCATCGGCAAATTGGTGCTGGACGCTTCGTTCAGCCCGATTCGTCGAGTGGCCTACAGCGTCGAAGCTGCCCGTGTTGAACAGCGCACCGACCTTGACAAGCTGATCATGGAAATCGAGACCAATGGTGTCGTCGAACCGGAAGAAGCCATCCGCTACGCTGCTCGCGTGCTGATGGAACAGCTGTCGGTCTTCGCCGATCTGGAAGGCACCGCACCTGCGGTGGAGGCTTCCAAGCCGGCGCAGGTCGATCCGGTTCTCCTGCGTCCAGTGGATGATCTCGAGCTGACGGTTCGTTCCGCGAACTGCCTGAAGGCCGAGAACATCTACTATATCGGCGACCTGATTCAGCGCACCGAAAACGAGCTTCTGAAGACCCCCAACCTGGGTCGCAAGTCGCTCAACGAGATCAAGGAAGTGCTCGCCTCGCGCGGCCTGACCCTTGGCATGAAACTCGAGAACTGGCCGCCGGCCGGTATGGAAAAGGCCTGATCGGCCTTTTCCGACCGCGGCAGTCAAGGGACGCCTGCAGAACATAGAAAGGATTAACCATGCGTCACCGTTTGGGACTTCGCAAACTCAACCGTACCAGCAGCCATCGTTTGGCAATGCTGCGCAACATGACCGTTTCGCTGCTCCGTCACGAAGCGATCAAGACCACACTGCCCAAGGCCAAGGAATTGCGCCGTGTGGTCGAACCGATGATCACTCTTGGCAAGACCCCGTCGCTGGCCAACAAGCGTCTGGCCTTTGATCGTCTGCGTGACCGCGATATCGTCGTCAAGCTGTTTGCTGAAATCGGCCCGCGCTACGCCGCTCGTCCGGGTGGCTACCTGCGCATTCTGAAGTGCGGTTTCCGGAATGGCGACAATGCGCCGATGGCCTTTGTCGAGCTGGTCGATCGCCCGGAACCGACGGAACCGGTGGAAGTGGACGACAGCGCCTCGTAATCTCTCGCGCTCAAGCTAGAAAGCCGGGCTAAGTGCCCGGCTTTTTTTACGACCTCGGCATCTTTTCTGCACAGGTGATCAGCATGATCGAGACGTCGTCCCGTGCTTGTCCCCCGTCAAGATGGCACCCCAACAGTCCGGTCAGTGCGTTGAATCGCTGGTCCGGGCTGACGTGGGCGACCGCCTCCAGAATGCGGGTTTCGCCAAGCGCGACGCCGCAAGGGCTGGCGCACTCCGGGAAACCATCGGAGAACAACAGCATCTGGTGTCCAGGCTGCCAGGCAAATGATCTCGATTGGCAATCCAACGTGTCGTTGGCAACGATTCCCAGTGGCAACTGGGTGGAGGCAAAGGTGCCAACGGTGTTGCCGGCGCGATCTAGCAGAAAAACGGAAGGGGTGCCGCCAACCCATATTTCTCCTGCGCACTGTTTGCAATCGAGGCAAAGCAAGGTGAGCGCGACAAATCGCCCGACCGGCATCGATTCGCGCAACTGATGATTCAGTTCGCTGACAATTTCGCCCACCGAGCGGTTGTATTTAGTCATCCGGTAGAACAGCGCCAGTATGGGCAGCACGCTGATCGCGGCGGTGAGGCCGTGCCCGGTCGCGTCGGCGAGCATGGCGTACAGCCGACCTTCCGGTGAACGCGCAGCGGCGACCACGTCGCCACTGAAATGCTCTGCGGGAATCACGGTGTACTGCAAGGCCGGGTCGCGCAATCCAGAGCGGTGCAGTTGCTTTTGCATTAGCCCCATGGCCAGAGATTGTTCGGTCTGGGTCAGGTCGTAATACGCCTGAAGCTGCTCGGCGTTGTCGCGTAACTGGCGTTCGATACGGTGACGCTCGCTGACATCGCGGATGACGCCGATGAACAGCCGAGAGTTGTCGAGGTGCACCTCGGTAACCCCGAGTTCGGCAAAAAACCGGCTGCCGTCCCGCCGTTGTGCCTCCACCTCGCGCTCGCGGCCGATAATGTGCGCCGGGCCACCATGCAGATAGTCTGCCACATATTGCGCGTGTAGGCTTCGATGGGGCTCCGGTACCAGCATGCTGACATCCTGCCCGATCAGTTCGGCGGCCAGCCAGCCGAACAGCCGTTCGGAAGCTGAATTGCAGGCAACGATGCGACCGCGTGTGTCGATGGTGACGATGGCCTCCATGACGTTGTCGGAAATTGCCTGGAGCCGCTTCAACGATTCGGTCGCGCGCTGCTGCAGTGACAGCGAGCGTTGCATCGAGCGCATCTTTGCTTCGAGGACGACGAAGTTGATCGGCTTCGTCATGTAGTCGTCGCCGCCGGCTTCCAACCCTTCTACCAGATTTTCGTCACGATTGAGTGCCGAGAGGAAAATGATGGGAACCCAGGTGTCGGTGGTCTGCGCCTTCAGGCGACGCGCCACCTCAAAACCATTGAGTCCCGGCATCATGATGTCAAGCAGGATCAGGTCCGGGCGACGCTCAGCGAAGCAGTCCAGCGCCTCCTGACCGTTTTCCGCCAGGACTACCTCGTGGCCCAGTCGCTTCAGGAAGACGCTCAGGATGTGTAGATTGGTGCGGTTGTCGTCGACCGCGAGCACGCGCAATTTCTGCAAGTCGCCTCTCATGACTGCGATGGCATGCCCGCCTCACGGCGCGGGATGCATATCCTCCAGTTGGGTTTGCAAAATGCTAACACGAAGGAAACAGTGAGGCGGAGATTGCCGGCGTTACAGCCGCCTATCCTGGGGAAGCGTTGCTTTCCTGCTGCTGAATAGCCCACATGCCCGCGTAAACGCCGCCAACAGCGAGCAGTGCCGCGTGCGTGCCTCGCTCGACGACATGCCCCTCCTGCATCACCAGGATGTCGTCAGCGTTCATCACGGTCGACAGTCGGTGTGCGATGACCAGGGTGGTACGACCTCGCGCGGCCAGTTCGAGTTGGCCCTGAATTGCTTTTTCGGTGTGCGAATCGAGTGCCGAGGTTGCCTCGTCGAATACCAGGATGGGTGGATTCTTCAAGAGGGCACGCGCGATTGCAACGCGTTGTTTTTCGCCACCGGAAAGCTTGAGTCCGCGTTCGCCAACCCGCGTCTCGTATTTTTGCGGCAAGGATTCGATGAATTCGTGCAACTGGGCGGCCCTGGCTGCTGCGAACACCTCATCCCGGGTTGCCTCGGGCCGGCCGTACTGGATGTTGTAGAAGATATTGTCGTTGAACAGCACTGTATCCTGCGGGACGATCCCAATGGCGGCGCGCAGGCTGGATTGCTTCAAGCGGCGCAGATCGATGCCGTTGATCAGGATTGCCCCGCCAGTGACGTCGTAGAACCTGAACAGCAGACGCGCGAGCGTTGATTTGCCTGCCCCGGAATGGCCGACTACGGCCAGCGTACGCCCTGGCGCTATGGTGAAATCGACGTTGCGCAGTATTGGGCGAGCCGCCTCGTAGGCGAACTCGACGCGGGCGAAATTGACCTGCAACTGGCCCGGCGGCAGCTCACGAGCGTCTGGCGCATCGGCGATTTCGCGATGTGCCGACAGCAGATTGAACATGCGCTCGATGTCGGTCAAGGCCTGGCGGATTTCGCGGTAGACCACACCGAGAAAGTTGAGCGGAATGTATAGCTGGAGCAAAAAGGCGTTCACCAGGACCAGATCGCCCAGCGTCATGCGTCCGTCCACAACGCCTTGCGCCGCTCGCCACATCATCGCGGTCACACCCAGCGCGATGATGGTTTGCTGCCCGATGTTCAGCATGGAGAGGGTTGTCTGGCTCCGGGTGGCCGCGTCTTCCCAATGTGCCATCTGCTCGTCATAGCGCGCCGCCTCGAAATGCTCGTTATTGAAGTACTTCACGGTTTCGTAGTTGAGCAGGCTGTCCACTGCACGCGAATTGGCTGCGGAATCGGTGTCATTCACTGCTCGCCGGATGTGAATCCGCCAGTTACTGACGACGATGGTGAAGACGATGTACGAAACCAGCGAAACCAGGGTGATCGCAACAAACCCGAAGTCATAGGCCACGAACAGCACGCCCAGCACCAACCCCACCTCGACCAGCGTCGGCAGGATGGAGTACAAGGTGTAGCCGATCAGGCTGGCGATCGCCTTGCTGCCTCTTTCGATATCGCGCGATACACCGCCGGTCTGGCGTTCAAGGTGAAAGCGCAGCGAGAGTGAATGCAGATGGCGGAAGACCTCCAGCGCGATATGGCGTACCGCGCGCTGTGTGACCCGGGCAAACAGAATTTCCCGCAATTCGGTGAAGAGCGATCCCGCCAGTCGGACACTGCCATACAGCACCAGCAACAGCACCGGCAGGGTGAGCAAGCGGTCCGGCTCGGAAAAACCATCGATCATTGCCTTGAACAGCATCGGCAGGCCGACTCCGGCCATCTTGGCCGCAATCAGCGCCGCCATGGCCAGCGCCACGCGCCAGCGATAGTGCCAGAGATAGGGAAGCAGGGTGGCGATCGTTCGCCATGCGTGCAGTTTGCCGGCGTCGGCCGGTGAGGAGAGGGAGGCGTGTCGCATCGTCAGGGCTCTTGGCTATCAGCCGACAGTATAAGAAAGTTTGCCGGCCGCGGTGTGTCAGCGCGCAGAGTCGGCACCGACGCGACAAGCGGCGGCCAGAAAGCGTTGCCTGCGGCGCCGACAAACACCGGTGCGTAATAATTCAGTAAAATCTAACGGTTTATCCTCACCCAAACTGTCTGGAGACAAACCAATGAAAAAAACCCAGTTGCGCCTGTTGTCCGCTGCCATGCTGGCAGGCTTTTCCGGCGTCGCTTCAGCGTCGGCCTTCCAGTTGCTGGAACAAAACGCAAGTGGCCTGGGCGTTGCTTACGCGGGGTCGGCAGCAGTGGCTGACAATGCCGCCACAATCTTCTATAACCCGGCCGGCATGACCCAGCTGAAGGGTCGTCAGGTTTCCGTCGGGCTGGTGGCCATTGGCCCGAGCTACGAATTCCGCAATGAAGGTTCTTCTGGCACAGGCCTGCTGACCCCGGCTGTGGTGGGTTCCACCGGCGGCGATGCTGGCGGCTGGGCCGTGGTGCCAAATGCGTATGTGTCCTGGCAATTGACGCCGGAACTTTTCGGTGGCCTGGGAGTGTCCGCGCCGTTCGGCCTGAAGACGGAATATGACGACAACAGCTGGGTTGGTCGCTTCCAGTCCCTCAAGTCCGAAGTCAAGACCATCAACCTCAATCCCTCTCTGGCCTATCGCGCCAGCGATACGGTCTCGCTCGGCGTGGGCATTAATTACCAGCAAATCAAGGCGGAGATGACCAGCATGACGCCGCTGGGCAAGTCGATGCTCAAGGGGGACGACCATACCTGGGGCTGGAACGTGGGTGCCTTGTTCACGCTCTCTCCCGCCATGCGTGTAGGCGTCGCTTACCGTTCGGCGATGGACTACACGTTGACAGGCAATCAGTCGGTCGGCACCACGGTGATTCCGGCCAGCGCCAAGCTTAAGCTTCCCGACACCTTCACGGTTTCGGTATGGCAGCAACTCTCCGATCGCTGGGAATCGATGGGCGACCTTTCCTACACCGCGTGGAGCAAGCTGGGCCTGCTGAACGTTGTCCGCCTGGCGGATTCGCGCATCATTGGCGCCGAAAGCTTTGCCTACAAGGACACCTGGCGTCTGGCTTGGGGTGCAGCCTACAAATACGCCGATGACATCAAGTTGAAATTCGGCCTGGCCGCTGACCGCACGCCGACTCGCGACACCACACGTACGGCGCGGGTGCCTGATAACAACCGCATCTGGCTCTCGTTTGGCGCCCAGTGGAAGCCAGGCAAGGATACCGTCGTTGATGCAGGCTATACCTATCTCTACGTCAAGGATCCAGCGATCGCCCAGACCACCGTCTTCCGTAGCCCGACGACTGGCGCGGTGATCGGCACCTCGACGCTGCGCGGTCATTACGACGATAGCTGCCATATCGTCGGCGTGCAGTTCTCGCAGAACTTCTGATCGCGAAATAAGGATGCGCTTCGACTCGGCAGAGCTGACACTGGGGTGGCGCGAGGGACTGTTGTTCCTGGTCGTCCTGCTGGCGCTCTACATGCTGTTCGAGTGGTGGCGCATCCGTCGCTTGCGGCAATCGAGAAAGCGCGGCGCAACGGCGGTCGAACCGACCGTTACGCCCGCGGAGATGTCACCGGAAATCCTGCCATCGCGTTCTGAGTCCTTGGGCAAGGCAGCGCCCGCCATCCCTGTGGAGGCAGAGCCGCCCTGGCTGGGCGAAATGCTGGCGGTTCGTGACAGCTTGAGCCGCGAAGTGGCGCAAATGCGAGACGAACTCGATGCCCTGCGCAGTGAATTCGCGGCCCTGCGCGAAGAAACCCGTAGCGAGGCGGCCCAGTTCAAGGCCACGCAGACTGTCTCGCCGCTCTACACCGACGCCATGCAGATGGCGATGAACGGATGTGCTCCCGAGGTCATCGCCGAGCGTTGCGGCATCGCCCGGGCGGAAGCCGAACTGGTGATTGCGCTGGCACGAAACAGGGAAGATTGACGATGGCCGACGAGCGTACAGACGCAGACCGAGAAACCGAACTCCGCGTCAAACTCATGAAGCGCCTTGCCGTGGCTGGCGGCTTGGTGGCGCTGCTGCTCGGGGCGCTTGCCTTTTTCGATTATCTCGCCAAGCCGGACGAGCCCGAGGCACCGGTGTTTACAAAACCAGTGCCGGTACCCCCCAAAAAAGAAGTCAGCCAGCCCGTCAAGCCAAACGCCGATTTGCCCACGCCCCCGGCTCGCGAAGACAAGCCGGCCGAAACGCCTATTCCTGCTGCGTCAGTCAAAACCGAAGAGCCTGCCGCCAGGCCTTCGTCGTCGCCACCCGATAGACCTGGTGCAGCGATCTCAGATGCATCTGGCAAGTCCGCCCGTGTCGCCGCCAAATTGCCGGCGGAACCCACCGATAGAGCAAGTCGGCCTGTGTTGGGGTCGGCGACTGAACAAGGTGTCCCCGAAAGCACGGCAGCGCCCGGTGCGGCAGTCGTGGCGGCGCCCGTCCGTCCTGCGCAAGAGGCGACCCCTGCTCAGCCCGGCATAGCCATCACGCCGGTGCCCTCCGCCACCTTGCCGCGCCTGTTGCGTGGGTATTCGGTGCAGGCGGGGCTATTCGCGAATGCTCGCGCCGCCGAGGAACTGCATGCCAAGTTGGCGTTGAATGGCATTCCCTCCACGCTCGAAGCCCGCGTTAGCGTCGGACCGTTCAAGACTCGCGAGGAAGCCGCTGTCGCGCAAGCCAAGCTGAAAGCGCTCGGGGTCGAGGGTCTCTTGCTCACGCCCAGCGCGCGACGCTGACAGCCATGTGGCGCGGACGGAAGCCTGCGGGGCCGCGAACCCGATCCCGAATCAACTCTGAGCTGTCAGACGTTTCGCCAGTCGGCGCGCAAATACGCCCATTTCCTTAGCGGCCTGGATGTCGCCCTTGCTTTCGGCGACCGTGATGCCCTGTTGATAAGCGGCCAACGCGTCCGCACTGTCGCCTCCCTCGTCCAATGCCTTGCCTAGCGTCTTCCACGCCGCCGAAAACGCGGGATCGCGCCGCACCGCTTCGCGTAGCGCGGCTACCGCCCGCGCGTGGTCGCCCGCCTTGAGGTACTCGTTGCCCAGCGAGTAGCGAAGTACCGCGTTGTCGCGTGGGCCGCCCAGCAATTTTTCAAGATTGGCGATTATGGTCGCGCTCATTTACCATCTCCAGATTTCCATCGACTAGGGAATCAGACCACGCCATGAGCAAAACGATCATTTCGACGCCGAAGGCCCCCGCCGCCATTGGCACCTATTCGCAGGCCGTGCGAGCGGGCGACACCCTCTATCTTTCCGGCCAGATCGGCCTTGACCCGGCCAGCGGCCAGATGGTCGAAGGTATCGACGCTCAGATCGAGCGTGTTTTTGAAAACCTCAAGGCGGTTGCCGAAGCGGCCGGCGGCTCGCTGGCCGATCTCGTCAAACTGAATGTCTATCTCGTCGATTTGGCGGATTTTGCCAAGGTTAACGAAGCCATGGCGCGTCATTGCCCGGCGCCCTATCCGGCGCGCGCCGCCGTTGGAGTCAAAGCCCTGCCGCGCGGCGCCTTGGTTGAAGCCGACGGCGTCCTCGTGCTGGGCGGATGATTGCACCAGGGGCCCCTTCCGAGGGCGGGCTGCCCGCAGCGCTGAAGAAGAAACTGGCGCGTCTGGGGTTGTCGCGGCCGGTCGATCTGTTGCTGCACCTGCCGCTGCGTTACGAGGACGAAACCCGCCTGACCCGGATTGCCGAAGCCCCTTGGGGGGTGCCCGTGCAGGTCGAGGCGGTGGTGGAATCGGCGGAAATCCAGTTTCGCCCGCGCCGCCAGTTACTGGTGCGGGCGCGCGACGACAGTGGCGAGCTCTGGGTGCGCCTGTTCAGCTTCTATCCCAGCCAGAAGGCTTTGCTGGCGCCCGGCCGGCGGGTGCGGTTCTTCGGCGAGGTCAGGGGCGGGTTTTTCGGAGCCGAGATGGTGCATCCCCGCTTTCATGCGGTGGAGGCGGGTGAGGTTCTGCCGTCGACGCTGACCCCGATCTATCCGACCACGGCGGGAGTCGGTCAGCTCACGCTCAGAAAGCAGATCGCGCGCGCCTGGGCGGCGGTCGACCTGACCGATTCGATTCCGGCCGCGTGGCGCGTGCGTCTGGCGCTGCCCGGCATCGATGTGGCGCTGAAACAATTGCACGAGCCGCCGGCCGGAACCGCCTCGGCGGCGCTCGAGAAACACTGCCCCCACTGGCGGCGCATCAAGCTGGACGAACTACTGGCCCAGCAGCTATCGTTGCGCCGTGCCTACCGCACGCGTCGCGAGCGGGGCGCGCCGGTGCTGGCGCCGGCCGGGGAACAGGCCGCCGCCCTTTTGCGCGCCTTGCCGTTCGGGTTGACGGGCGCGCAGCAAAGGGCGGTGGCCGAGATCGGGCGCGATCTGGCGCAAGCTTTCCCGATGCAACGCCTGCTCCAGGGCGATGTCGGCAGCGGCAAAACGATCGTCGCGGCATTGGCTGCCTGCGCGGCGGCGGAAGCGGGCTGGCAAACCGCTTTCATGGCGCCCACGGAGATCTTGGCCGAACAGCATTATCAGAAGCTGGCCGCCTGGCTGGGCCCGCTGGGCCTCCAGGTGGCGTGGCTGACCGGCAGTCTCAAGGCCAAGGCGCGGCGCACCCAGTTGGCGGCCATGGCGGACGCAGCGCATCTGGTCATCGGCACCCATGCGCTGATCCAGGATCACGTCGATTTCGCGCGACTGGGCCTTGCCATCGTCGATGAACAACACCGCTTTGGCGTGCAGCAGCGTCTGGCCCTGCGGCAGAAGGGAGCGAACCCGCATCTGTTGATGATGTCCGCGACACCGATCCCCCGCACGCTGGCGATGAGCTATTTCGCCGATCTCGACGTTTCCGTTCTCGACGAATTGCCGCCGGGGCGCACGCCGATCCGCACCCGTCTGGTCAGCGATGCCCGCCGCGCCGAAGTGACCGCCTATGTCGACGAGCGCGTCCGCGAGGGGCGCCAGGCCTACTGGGTGTGCCCGCTGATCGAGGAGTCGGAGGCGTTGCAACTGCAAACGGCGCTGGAGACTTTCGAGCGGTTGCGCGCCGAATTGTCGCATCTGCGGATCGGCCTCGTGCACGGGCGGTTGAAAGGCGACGAGAAGCAGGCCGTGATGAGCGACTTCGCGCGCGGGGCGCTGGATGTATTGGTAGCCACGACGGTGATCGAGGTGGGGGTCGACGTCCCCAATGCCAGCCTCATGGTCATCGAGCACGCCGAACGGTTTGGGCTGGCGCAGTTGCACCAGTTGCGCGGCCGGGTCGGGCGGGGCGTCCACGAATCGGCTTGTGTGCTGATGTACGCCCAGCCGTTGTCGGAAACTGCTCGCGCGCGACTGAAAATCATCTATGAACACACCGATGGCTTCGAAATTGCGAGGCAGGATTTGCAGTTGCGTGGCCCGGGCGAGTTTGTCGGGGCACGTCAGAGCGGCCTGCCGTTGCTGCGCTACGCGGATCTGGACGCCGATGCCGATCTTGTCGAGATCGCCCGCGAGATCGCGGAAGAACTGCTGAACGATGCCCCCGAGTTGGCGGACCGCCATCTGCAACGCTGGCTCGGTGGCCGGGAAGATCTGCTGAAGAGCTGAACCCGGCGGCCGCAGAGTCCGGCACGGGTCTTGCGAGGTAAACGTCATGCTCCGTATCCTGGTTATCGACGAATTGCAGCAGCGGGCGGCGGATATCTGCCGTGGCCTGATTCTGGCCGGCCATCAGGTCGCGGCAGTACTCGCCTCGGCCTCCGATCTTCCGGATCAGGTGGCCCGTATTAAGCCGGATGTCATTCTGATCGAGACCGATGCCCCGTCGCGCGACACGCTGGAGCATATTGCCGCGATGGAGCGTGATGCACCTCGTCCGGTGCTGGTCTTCGCCCGCGAGAGCGACGACGCGCTGATCAAGCAGGCGGTGGCGGCGGGCGTTTCCGCCTACGTTGTAGACGGGCTGGAAGTCGCCAGGCTAAAACCCATCATTAGCGTTGCGCTGGCGCGTTTCGAGGCGCATCAGAGCTTGCGCCGCGAGCTGGCGACGGCAACGCGCAAACTCTCCGAGCGGTCAGTGGTGGAGCGCGCCAAGGGTATCTTGATGGATCGGCGCGGTCTGGACGAGGGGGCGGCGCACGCCATGTTGCGCAAGCTCGCCATGGACAAAGCGCAACCGCTCGGCACCGTGGCGCAAAGCGTGATCGACATGGCCGATCTGTTGCTGTGACCCGGCTGCGCCAATGTTGTGCGTTGCAGCGAATATGATGCACTGAGGCTGTGCAGAAAACTACTGTTCGCAATCAAAGCCCCGCCGAAAACCAAGTCAGAACGGCCCTTTCGGTGCGAATCCCAAGCCTGGCACGCGCTTTGCATTAGGTTGGTCATCAGCCGGAGCAAGGGTGTTCCGGCCGTAATCACGGACAAAGGCGTCCGTCCCTCCGCGCCCCCTTTGCGGAGAGACGGACGCCTTTTTGTTTTGACGCTTTCTGTTTTTTCTTGAGGAGATGGCCATGCAAGAATTTGATTCTGTTTCCGAAAACGCGCCCCTCGATCCACGCCGCCGCGAATTCTTCCGAGCGTCGGCCATGTTTGGCGGCGCCGCCCTGATCTCCGGACTCAGCGTGGCTCCTGGCGCCCATGCCGCCGGTAGCGACAAGCCCGAGAAGACCGAAGTGAAGATCGGGTTCATCCCGCTCACCGACTGCGCCAGCGTGGTCATGGCCGCCGAAATGGGCTTCGACAAGAAATACGGCATCAAGATCATCCCGACCAAGGAGGCTAGCTGGGCCTCGGTACGCGACAAGCTGGTGAACGGCGAACTCGACGCAGCGCATGTTCTCTACGGCTTGGTCTATGGTGTGCAGATGGGCATTGGCGGGCCAAAGAAAGATATGAACGTGCTGATGACCCTCAATAACAACGGTCAGGCCATCACGCTCGCCAACAAGTTGAAAGATTTGGGCGTGACCGACGGCGCCGGCCTTAAGAAGCTGCTGACCAGCAAACCCGGCGAATACACCTTTGCCCAGACCTTCCCCACCGGCACGCACGCGATGTGGCTGTATTACTGGCTGGGCGCGCACGACATCAACCCGCTGAAAGACGTCAAGACCATCACCGTGCCGCCGCCGCAGATGGTGGCCAACATGCGGGTCGGCAACATGGATGGCTTCTGCGTCGGCGAGCCGTGGAACAACCGCGCCATTATGGACAAGATCGGTTTTACCGCCGCAACGACGCAGGATATCTGGACCGATCACCCGGAAAAGGTGCTCGGCACGACTGCCGACTGGGTGGCGAAGAACCCCAACACCGCGCGCGCCATGACGGCTGCGATCATCGAAGCCGGCCGCTGGATCGACGCCTCTCTCGCCAATCGCCGCAAGACCGCCGAAACCATCGCCCAGAAGGCCTACGTCAATACCGACATGGAAGTCATTCTGGAGCGCATGCTGGGTCGCTACTCCAACGGCCTGGGCAAGACCTGGGATGACAAGAACCACATGAAGTTCTTCAACGACGGCGCGGTGAATTTCCCGTACCTTTCCGACGGCATGTGGTTCATGACCCAGCACAAGCGTTGGGGCCTGCTCAAGGACGAACCGGACTACCTGGCTACCGCCAAGAAAGTCAATCGCATTGATATCTACAAGGAAGCCGCCACGGCGGCTGGCGTGGCGTTGCCGAAATCCGAGATGCGCACTAGCAAACTGATCGACGGTGTGATCTGGGACGGCAAGGACCCGAAGAAGTACGCCGGCGCCTTCAAGGTCAAGGCCTAAGGAGTAGCGATGCCCCCCGCCCTCAACCCCAACCCCACGGCCGAGCCGGTGCCGGTCGCGAGACCGACCGACCGGCCGACGCATCTGGCGGTCGTGCGTGACGCCCGACCGGCCAAAGACTGGAGAATCCCCATGAACAATATCGCACGCAAAGTGCTTCCGCCCTTGCTTGGTCTGCTGGTGCTGGTGGCAATCTGGCACCTCGCCACGATGCGCGGCGGCAGCATTCCGGGGCCGCTGCAAACCTGGAACGAAGCGGTTCGCCTCTTTGCCGACCCCTTCTACCAGAACGGGCCGAACGACCAGGGTATCGGCTGGAACATTCTCTCTTCGCTGAAGCGCGTGGGGATCGGGTTCGGGCTGGCTGCGGCGGTGGGCATCCCGCTCGGCTTCATCATCGGCCGCTTTCAATTTACTGCCGGCATGCTCAATCCGCTGATCAGCCTGCTTCGCCCGGTGTCGCCGCTGGCCTGGCTGCCTATCGGGTTGCTGGTGTTCAAGAAGGCTGACCCGGCGGCGACCTGGACCATCTTCATCTGCTCGATCTGGCCGATGATCCTGAATACCGCCGAGGGCGTGCGCCGCGTGCCGCAGGATTACCTGAACGTTGCCCGCGTGCTGCGCCTGTCGGAAGCCAAGGTCTTCAGCAAGATTCTCTTCCCGGCCGTGCTGCCCTACCTGCTGACGGGTGTGCGTCTTTCCATCGGCACCGCGTGGCTGGTCATCGTCGCCGCCGAAATGCTGACCGGTGGCGTCGGCATCGGTTTCTGGGTGTGGGACGAGTGGAACAACCTAAAGGTCGAAAGCATCATCATCGCCATCTTCGTCATCGGCATCGTCGGTCTCATGCTGGAACAGACGCTGCTGCTGATTGCCCGCCGCTTTACGCACGAGAACGTCTGAGGAGATCCGTCATGAAAAAACTGGTGCAAATCGAAAACGTCGGGCAGACCTTCGACACCAAGCTCGGCACGTTCACCGCGCTGCGCGACATCAACCTGGAAATCGCCCAGGGCGAGTTCGTGTCGCTGATCGGGCACTCCGGCTGTGGCAAATCGACGCTGCTGAACCTAATCGCCGGCCTGACCTTGCCGACTTCCGGCGCGATGATCTGCGACGGCCGCGAAATCGCCGGCCCTGGCCCGGACCGTGCGGTGGTGTTCCAGAATCACTCGTTGCTGCCCTGGTTGACATGCTTCGACAACATCTATCTCGCCGTCGAAAGCGTGTTCGGCAAGAAAGAAGGCAAGGCCAAACTCAAGCAGCGCACGCATGACGCGCTCGAACTGGTGCATCTGGCGCATGCCGAGACCAAGTTTCCCAACGAGATTTCCGGCGGCATGAAGCAGCGCGTCGGCATTGCCCGCGCGCTGGCGATGTCGCCCAAGATCCTGCTGATGGACGAACCCTTCGGTGCGCTCGATGCGCTGACCCGCGCCGGTTTGCAGGACGAGCTGATGCGGATCACCGCCGAGAGCGGCGCCACCACGGTGATGGTGACGCACGACGTCGATGAGGCGGTGCTGCTTTCCGACCGCGTGGTGATGCTGACCAACGGCCCGGCGGCGACCATCGGCGAGATTCTCGAAGTCAAGCTGCCGCGTCCGCGCAATCGTCTGGAGCTGGCGGAAGTGCCGGAATTCGCCCATGCGCGCGCCGCCATTCTTGATTTCCTCTATCGCAAGCAGTTGAAGAAGGCGGCGTAAGGAGAAACTAAATGAAAAAGCAGAAACTTGTCATGGTGGGCAATGGCATGGCCGGCTGCCGGGCGCTGGAAGAACTGCTGAAGATCGCGCCGGATCTGTACGACATCACCGTTTTCGGCGCGGAACCGCACGGCAACTACAACCGCATCCTGCTCTCGCCGGTGCTGGCGGGTGAAATGACCCTGCCCGACATCGTGCTGAACGATTTCGACTGGTACCGCGATAACCGCATCACGCTGCACGCCGGCAAGAAGGTCGAGAAGATCGACCGCGTGCGGCGCACGGTGATCGCCGCGGACGGCACGGTGGCGGAATACGACCGCCTGCTGCTCGCCACCGGTTCGACGCCCTTCATCCCGCCCGTTCCCGGCAGCGATCTGCCGGGCGTGCTCGGCTACCGTGACATTGCGGACACCGAGGCGATGATTGCGGCCGCCCAGTCGCACCGCCATGCCGTGGTCATCGGCGCCGGCCTGCTCGGGCTGGAGGCGGCCAACGGCCTGAAGCTGCGCGGGATGGACGTGACGGTGATCCACATCGGCGACTGGATCATGGAGCGCCAGCTCGACCGGGTCGCCGCCGGCATGTTGCAGAAAGCGCTGGAAGATCGCGGCCTCAAGTTCCTGCTCGCCCGTCACACCGAGGCCCTGGTGGGCGGCGAAAGCGGACGTGTCGCGGCGGTGCGGCTGAAGGATGGCATGACCCTGCCGGCGGATCTCGTCGTGGTGGCCGCCGGCATCCGTCCGGCGACCGGGCTGGCGGAAAGCTGCGGGCTGCACGTCAATCGCGGCATTGTCGTCAGCGACACCCTGCAAACGGTGACCGATCCGCGCATCTACGCGGTCGGCGAATGCGCCAGCCATCGCGGCACCGCCTACGGGCTGGTGGCACCGCTGTTCGAGCAGGCCAAGGTCTGTGCCACGCATCTGGCCGAATTCGGCATCGGCCGCTACACCGGCTCGCTGACTTCGACCAAGCTCAAGGTCACCGGCATCGACGTCTTTTCGGCCGGCGATTTCACCGGCGGCAAGGAAACCGAGGAAATCGCGCTGCACGACCCGGCAGCCGGCGTGTACAAGAAGCTGGTGGTCAAGGGCGACCGCCTGATCGGCGCCTGCCTGATCGGCGACACCGCCGACGGTGCCTGGTATTTCCGCCTGCTGAAAGACCAGCAGGACATCCGCGAAGTGCGCGATCATCTGATGTTTGGCGAAAGCTCGCTCGGCGACACCGGCCATGCCGGTGGCAACAAGGCGGCGAGCATGCCGGACACGGCCGAAGTGTGCGGCTGCAATGGCGTCTGCAAGGGCACCATCGTCAAGGCGATCCGCGAAAACGGCTTGTTCACCGTCGATGAGGTCAAGAAGCACACCAAGGCGGCGTCGAGCTGCGGTTCCTGTACCGGGTTGGTCGAACAGATTCTGGCCTCCACGGTCGGCGGCGCCTACAAGCCGACCACGGCGGCCGACAAGCCGGTGTGTGGCTGCACCGATCTGGCGCATGGCGCCGTACGGCAGGCGATCCGCGACAACAAGTATCTTTCCATCCCCGCCGCGATGCAGGGCATGGGCTGGCGCACGCCAAACGGTTGCACGACCTGCCGGCCGGCGCTCAACTATTACCTGATTTCGACCTGGCCGCACGAGGCGGAGGATGACCCGCAATCGCGCCTGATCAACGAGCGGGCGCACGCCAACATTCAGAAGGACGGCACCTATTCGGTGGTGCCGCGCATGCTGGGCGGGCTGACGACGCCGGCCGAACTGCGCGCCATCGCCGACGTGGCCGACAAGTACGCGGTGCCGACCGTCAAGGTGACCGGTGGCCAGCGTATCGACCTGCTCGGCATCAAGAAGGCCGATCTGCCGGCGATCTGGGCCGATCTCGGCGAGGCGGGCATGGTCTCCGGGCACGCCTACGGCAAGTCGATCCGCACCGTGAAGACCTGCGTCGGCAGCGAGCATTGCCGTTTCGGCACGCAGGCGTCGATGCGCCTGGGTGTGGCGCTCGAGCGCATGCTTTTCGCCATGTGGTCGCCGCACAAGGTCAAGCTGGCGGTCTCCGGTTGCCCGCGCAACTGCGCCGAGGCAGGGATCAAGGATGTCGGCATTATCGGCGTCGATTCCGGTTGGGAAATCCACATCGCCGGTAACGGCGGCATCAAGACCGAGGTCGCGCATTTTCTCTGCAAGGCCGGCAGCGACGACGAGGTGAAGCAGATCGCCGGCGCCTTCCTGCAACTGTACCGCGAGGAGGCGTTCTACCTGGAGCGTACCGTGCACTACGTGCATCGGGTGGGCTTCGACCATATCAAGCAACGGGTGGTCGACGATCCGGAAAACCGGCAGACGTTGTACGAGCGTTTGCTGTACGCGCTGAAGGATGCCGCCGATCCATGGGCCGAGCAGGTTGCCAATGCGGCGAAGAAGCGCGCCTTTATTCCGATCCGGCTCACCGAGCCGGTCAGTGCCTAAGCCTGGGAGTAGCCATGAGCCAACTGTATGATCTTTGCGCCCTGGACGAGATTCCGCGTCAGGGAAGCCGCGTGGTCGAGGCACCGCATGGTGATGTGGCCGTGTTTCGCACGGCCGACGACCGCGTCTTCGCCCTCGACGACCGTTGTCCGCACAAGGGGGGGCCTCTGTCTCAGGGTATGGTGCTCGGACACCGGGTCGCCTGCCCGCTGCACAACTGGCTGATCGAGCTGGAATCGGGCGAAGCCGTCGCGCCCGATCAGGGTTGCGTGCGCCGGCACGAGGCACGGGTCGACAACGGTCGCGTGTGGCTGTCGATTGAGGGATGATATGACACACACGCCGACTTCCCTCCACTCGCTGCCCCATGGTGCGGGCTGACATGGATCGCACCGCCGTTACCCGCTCGACCTGCTGCTACTGTGGTACTGGCTGCGGCGTGCTGATTCATCACCACAACGGGCAGATACTCGGGGTCGAAGGCGATCCCGAGCATCCCGCCAATTTCGGGCACTTGTGCACCAAGGGCTCGACCCTGCACCTGACCACCGGTCTTTCGACGCGCGCGCTTTATCCCGAATGGCGTGCGGCGCGGGACGAGCAGCGCCGCCGCATCGATTGGGACACGGCGCTGGACACTGTTGCCGACCGTTTCGCCGCGATCATCCGCGAACACGGGCCGGACGCGGTCGCGTTCTACCTTTCCGGGCAATTGCTGACCGAAGACTACTACGTTTTCAACAAGCTGGCGCGGGCGCTGGTCGGCACGCACAACATCGATTCCAACTCGCGCCTGTGCATGAGTTCGGCGGCGTCGGCCTATACGCGCACGCTGGGTGCCGACGCGCCGCCGTGCAGTTACGAGGATTTCGAGCACGCCGACTGCGTGCTGATCACCGGCGCCAACCCGGCTTTCGCCCATCCCATCCTGTTTCGCCGGCTGGCCGACGCCAGAGCGGCGCGGCCGGCGCAGAGGTGGATCGTCGTCGACCCGCGCACTACCGACACCGCCGCCGCTGCTGATCTGCATCTGGCCATCGAGCCGGGCACCGACACCGTGCTGCTCGGCGCCATGCTGCATGTGCTGATCTGGGAAGGGCTGATCGACGGCAGATACATCGCCCGTCACACCGCCGGCTTTGAAGCCGCGCGCGACGCCGTGCGCGACCTGACACCGGCTGCCGCGGCCGCCATCTGCGGTGTTCCTGCGGCGGACATTGTGCAGGCGGCACGCTGGTTCGGGGAAGCTGGCAACGCCCTGTCATTGTGGTGTCAGGGCCTGAACCAGTCGCACCATGGCTCGGATAACGGCGCGGCCCTGATCCATCTGCACCTGGCCACCGGCCAGATCGGCCGTCCCGGCGCCGGTCCGTTTTCGCTGACCGGTCAGCCCAACGCCATGGGCGGCCGCGAGGCGGGCGCGATGGCAACTTTGCTGGCCGGCCATCGAGAGCTTGCCAACCTCGAGCATTGCGCCGAAGTGGCCGCCTACTGGGGCATCCCTGCGCTGCCAGAAAACCCGGGTCGCACGGCCACCCAGATTGTCGACGGTTTGCACGATGGGTCAATTAAAGCTGTCTGGATCGCCTGCACCAACCCCGCACAATCGCTGCCCGATCAGGCCAAGGTGCGGGCGGCGCTGTCCCGGGCCGAATTCGTCGTGTTGCAGGATGCCTATTCCGACACCGAGACCGCACCCTTTGCCGACCTGCTGCTACCCGCCACGACCTGGGGCGAAAAGGAAGGAGTGGTCACCAATTCCGAGCGGCGCATCAGCCGCGTTCGCGCTGCCGTGCTGTCCCCCGGCGAGGCGCGCGCCGACTGGCGCATCGCCCGCGACGTCGCGCTCAGGCTGGGCGAGCGTCTGGGGCGGGCCGATGCGCTGCGCCTGTTCGATTTTGAAACCACCGCGCAGGTTTTTGCGGAACACGCCGGACTCACCGCCGGGCGCGACCTCGACCATGCCGCACTGACCCATGCCATTCTCGAACGCGACGGCCCGCAACAATGGCCCTGGCGCGACGGGCAGGGGCAGGCGCGGCTCTATGCCGACGGCCGCTTTGCCACGCCGGACGGGCAGGCGCGCTTTGTGCCGATTGCGCTGAGCACGACCGCCGAAAAAACCAGCGCCCGTTATCCGCTTCACCTCAATTCGGTGCGCCTGCGCGACCAGTGGCACGGCATGAGCCGCACCGGCAAGCTGGCGCGGCTATATAGCCACAGCGAACAGTGCGCGCTGCAACTGGCGCCGGGCGACCTGGCGCGGCGCGGCTGGCAGGCGGGCGATCTGGTGCGGGTTGCCAGCGCGCGCGGCAGCATCGTCCTGCCCGTGCAGCCCGATCCGGCGCAAAAGCCGGGGCACGCCTGTCTGCCCATGCACTGGGGCCGCCGCCGGCTCGCGCATGGCGCGGCCAACGAATTGCTCGCCGACGCCGTCGATCCCTTCTCGAAACAGCCGGAACTGAAGCACGCTGCCGTGCGGCTGGAAAAGGCCGAGTTGCCCTGGCGAGGCGTGGCGTTGGCGCTGCTCGACGGCGATGCGGCCAATGCGTTGTCGGCGGCCCTGGCGCCGTACCTCGACCAGTTCGCCTACGCAGCACAAACCCAAGCCGGCCGCGAGCGCGCCTTGGTCGTGCTGCATCTGGCCCACGAGGCCGCACCGGCGGCGGCCACGCTGGCGGCGCTCGAGGTGCTCTTCGGCGTGGGCGAGACGGCTGCCGACATCGGCCGGTTCGACGACGGACGACGCGGCATCCGCAAGCGCGCCCGCCTTGCCGGCGACGAACTGCGGGCGCTGACGCTCTTCGGCGAATGCGCTGCCGCCGGCTGGTTGCGCGATGCCATGCTGTCCGCCCGATCTGCCGCCGAATACCAGCGCTGGCTTTTCGCGCCGCTGGCGCAGGCGCCGATTACCCAGGTCTGTCGCGGGCGCATTCTCTGCAATTGCCTGGACATCGCCGAAGCCGACATTCAGGCTGCTGTCGCGGCCGGCATCGACACGGTCGACGGCCTCAAAGCCAAACTCGGCTGTGGCACGGGCTGCGGCGGCTGCCTGCCCGAGATCGGGCGGTTGTTGCGCGAACGGGCGGTTGCGGTGGCGTCTTCTGGCTAGGCTTTGGCAGAAGCGTTCATTGGGAATTAGCTGCGACGAAACGAAGGCGCGTGATTTCCGACGGCGCGCCGAAGCGTTTGGGCGGCCCCCAGTAGCCGGTGCCCCGGCTGGTGTATATCCACATCCGGCCGACCTGGTGCAGGCCGGCGGTAAACGGCTGTTGCAGGCGCACGAAGTGATTCCAGGGCCAGAACTGGCCGCCGTGGGTATGGCCTGACAGTTGCGCGTCGAATCCGGCGGCGGCCGCCTGCGGCGCCGTCCGTGGCTGGTGGGCGAGCAGCAGACGCGGCAGGCCGGGAGGGCTGCCGGCCAGCGCCTGCTCGGGGTTGCTGGCCTGAGCGGGGTCGAACACCTCGGCGCTGAAGTCGGTGACCCCTGCCAGCACGAAGCGGCCTTCGCCGTGTTCGATGACCACATGTTCGTTTTGCAGCGGCTTCACGCCGAGTCGGCGGAATTCGGCCAGCCAAGCGTCGACACCCGAATAGTATTCGTGATTGCCGGTCACCATCCAGACGCCGTGTCGCGCTCGCAGTCCGGCCAGCGGCGCGGTGTGAGTTCGCAAGTGTGGCACCGTGCCATCGACGATGTCGCCGGTGATGGTGATGAGGTCAGGCTGCAGGGCATTGACGCGGTCGACGATGGCGGCGACGTAATCCTGCTTGATGGTGGGGCCGACGTGGATGTCGCTGAGTTGAAGGATGCTGAAGCCCTCCAGCGACGGCGGCAGATGCGGCAACGGCAGGTCGACTTCGACGATGCGGGCGACGCGCCGGGCGTTGACGTAACCGGCCAGCGTGACCGCGACGGCAAGCAAGGGGACGCCAAGGGCGCTGAGCGACGGCCATTTCGGGCCGAGCGGGATAAGAAGGGTGGCGTCGCGCAACACGGTCAGCACCAGCAGCGAGGAGAAGAACCCCATCGCCAGCGAACCGAGCCAAGCAATGCGGTCGGAAAGCGGCTGGCGAACGATTAGGAAGCGGGCGAGCATCCCCAGCGGGACAAGGAGGCAGAGGGCCGCCAGCAGCGCTGCCGCGAGGGCCGTTTCAACCCGGTCGAGCGGCAGGGCCGGGAGGAGGCGCCAGCCGATGTAGGCGTGCAGGCCGGCGAGTATGGGCAGCACGGTGCGCAGGAAACGGCGCAGGCGGCCGGGCAGATGGTCGCTTGGCGAGGGGTGGGCGGTGGTGGCAGCAGTCATGAATGTCGGGAGCGTGACGGTGGCGACCCGGCCGGGCCGGGTCGCTGCGGGTGGTGGAGGAAAGGGTGCGGAGGGGGCGCGGTGAGGGCGCGAATCAGGCCGGCTTGTCGGTCGGCGTTTCGGCTTCGCCCGGACGGCGGCAGAAGCGCGATTGCAGGCGGTCGCGTTCTTCCGGTGTCAGCGCGCTCCAGCGCTCTTTGGCGTCACGGCCGAAACGGTGTGGGCGGCAGCCGAATCCGCCGAACAGGATGCGGGTCAGCGCCAGCAATCCCAGCGCCTCGAAATATTCAATGGGTCGGACCCCCATGAAGATGTGCGGAACGAGGGCGTTCCACAGCCACATGGTGACGGCGCCAAAGAGAAAAAGGAAGGCGGCGATCATGACCGCGCCGCCGAGACAGCGGAGCACGGAACGGGGACGTGAAGGGGGGCAGCAGTTGAATCTCATCGGGTTCTCCTTAATCGGGCATGGCTTCGTAGAGGGGTTGCAAGCGGGCGCGCAGGTGCAGAATGGCTTGACGCTTCCAGCCCAGCAGGGTGTTGAGGTTGACGCCGGTTTCATCCGACATCGTCCGAAATGAACGACCGTCGATTTCGTGGCCGATGAACACGTCGCGCAGCGGTGCCGGCAGCTCTTCCAAGGCTTCCGTCAACGCTTCGAGCAGGCGGGCGCGCCACCAGGCGGTTTCCGGGTCGCCGTCGACCGCGGGTAGCGCCTGTTCGAGCCAGCTTTCGTCGTCATCCTCGTCGCCGAACGACGGCAGCGCGACTTCCCGCTTCTTGCGGAAGCGGTCGACGATGCGGTTCCTCGCTACCCGCACCAGCCAGGCGCCGACCTGCTCGATGGGCTCCGGCAGGCGATAGGCTTCGACCAGTTCCGACATTACGTCCTGCAAGACATCTTCCGCATCGGCCGGGTCGGGCACGCGGCGGCGGATGAATTGCCACAGCCGTTGCCGTTCGCGGGTGAGCGTGTTGAGCAGGGTAGGATCGGCCATGGCGTTCGCAGGTCGCGTAAGAGCGGGGAAAGGGGTAATCGTCGTGTCCATGTCAGGTTAGACGATTGATGAAGAGAAATATTGTGGCTGGCGACGACGATTGTGAAATGTGTTGTGTTATCAAAGCGTACAAGCGGGACTGCCTGTCACGCGCTGGGTTCCTGATCGTCGAAGCGTTGCCGGGCCGTGACGATGAACGCCTGATGTTGCGACGCCCAGTCGACCAGGTTCAACAGCGGCGGCAGAAGGGAACGTCCTAGCCCGGAAAGCGAGTATTCCGTTCCCGGTGGCCTCGTATTCAGCACTGTGCGCGTGGCGAGACCGTTGCGCTCCAGATCGCGCAGGCTTTGCGTCAACATCCGGCGGGAGACATCCGGCAGGCGCCGAAGCAGCTGGTTGAAGCGCTTCGGGCCGGAGTCCATTTCGATCAGCACCAACACCGTCCATTTAGAAGTGACGCCGCTCAGGATTTCGCGCACCGGGCAATTGTGCGGATCGAAGCCCTGCGCTTGCCAGGTGTCCAGACGGGTATTCGCATTGATTTGAGAGGTCATCGCAGTTCCCTTTTTGTAACCTTGCCACCCAAAACTGCCTTCTTGCTGGCATAAGGTCTCAATTGTAGACTTAAATGCATTCTTGAACCTGAAGGAAGTGCACATGACTCAATATTTGGTAACGGGGGCATCCGGCCAACTCGGCGGAATGGTTATGGATCAAATGGCCGTGCGGGTGCCCAGGACACAACTTGTCGCCCTCGTGCGTACGGATGGCGAGGCCGCGCATTTTGCCACACGCCAAATCCCCACACGGCGAGCGGATTATGACGATCTGGAGGCGCTGGTCGCGGCGCTTGAAGGCATTGACAGGCTGTTGCTGATTTCATCGCCCGCGATCGGTCAGCGTTTGCAACAACACCAGAACGTGATTTTCGCGGCTACCCAGGCACGAGTTGGGTTTGTCGCTTACACGTCGATGCTGCATGCCGGCAGCGCCGGGATGGTACTCGCCGAAGAGCATGTCCAGACCGAGCGTGCGCTTGCCGCTAGCGGAATGCGCCACACGCTGCTTCGCAACGCATGGTATTCGGAAAACCTGCTGCTTTCGCTTCAGCAAGATCTGAACAGCGGTTGCCATTACGGCGCGGTCGGCGAGGGCGTGTTGTCAACCGCAAACCGGCACGATCTCGCGGAAGCCGCTGCGACCGTGCTGCACGGGGGCTACGACGGCGAGATTCTGGAACTCGCGGGCGACACCGGGTTCACGCTGACGGAATATGCCCGTTTGTTGACGACTCTTTCGGGCCGGGCGGTCAGTTATGTCGATATGTCCGAGGCGGCCTATCGACAAGCCTTGGTGAGCGTCGGCATACCTGACACCTTTGCCGCGATTCTGGCGGACACCCATGCAAAAGCGGCAAAAGGCGCGCTGTGCGACACCAGCAAGACGCTCTCGCGGGTGATCGGGCGGGCGACGACGACGATTTCACAAAGCATTGCGACCGCGCTGGAGTAAGGGGGCGGCACGCGATGGTGGCAGGGATGACACGCCGACGTGCGTGATGCCGGCTGGCGTCGTGCGCAATTCACACATGGGTGAAAGCGGTTGGATGCGCGTCACATGGTGCAAACGGGGTTCCGCAGGGACATGGCGCGCATGGCGTTTGGGAATATCAGATCGACTCCATCCGATTCACTCTGCTCCGACAGTTAAAAAAAGCGCCAGCCTGCAGGCTGGCGCATGTGACGCAACAAGACGGTCGGGGATCAGAATTTGTAGTTGAGACCGACGTAAAACGTACGGCCCGGGCCGGGGACTGCCGTGCCCCACATCGATGCCGACCCCGAGGTGCCGTATGTGCCTCCGGCTCCCGGGGTCGCGGGCCGGACGAAGCCTGCTTCGTTGTTGAGGGACATGGTGGCGCCTTCGCCAACATAGGCGCCACCCAGGGGCTGGGCGTACATGCGGTCGACGAGATTTTCGATGCCAAAATCAATGCGCAGTTTTTGCATCGAATAACTGCCGCGCAGATTGATCAGGCTGTAGCCCGGTGTCCTGATCTCGTTGCGGACGCCGGAGACATCGTCCTTTGATTTTACGGCCACCAGTTCGACGCTGTTGCTCCAGCCGCCTGTCTGGTGCGTCAGGGCTAGCTTGGCGTTGAGCGGCATGATGTTGTAAAGGTCGTCATCCGTATCGGTATTCTTGCCCTTGGTGTAATTGAGCAAACCTTTCACGCCGAAATCGCCGAAGCGGGTGTTGCCAAGCGGCATGCGACCGGAAATGTCGATGCCGTAGAGTCGCGCCGCCTGATTGGCATAAGAAAGCTTGACGAAGCCCGTGGTTCGGGTGGCGTTCTGGTCAGTTCCGCTCGTCGGCCGCCGCACGGCGTCGATGTAGTCTTTGACCGTCGTGTAGTAGGGGGTGACCTTGAGCTCGTAGCCGCGATCTTCACTGTGCCAATCGCCGGTGATGCTCAACGTGTGCGCGACTTCCGGCTTGAGATCGGGGTTGCCGACATAACCGTCGCCATCGCCGACGAAGTTATTCATTTCCATGGCCATGCTGTTGGTTGACCACGGATACCGCTCGTAGAGATTGGGCGACCGGGTTTTCTGGGCGAAACCGTACTCGAAGGCCTTCTGACTATCCAACGTGTTGCGCGCCAACAGCGTGAGGTCGATATTGTGGTCGGCGCGTCGTCGATTCAGGTCATTCCATGCCTGGCGGGTGCCGATTACGCTGCTGGCGTACATGATTCCGGTGTTGTAGCCCTGTATATCGTCGCTGTCTGATTTGACCCGCTCGTAACGGACGCCGGCGAGAGTTTTCCATTGTGGGGTCCAGGCGGCTTCCCACTCGCCATAGGCGGCGATGCGATCGCGTTTGCCGTTGCGGATATTCCAGAAAGTATCGGGCGCCATGCCGCCGGTACAGTTGGCCACCGCCCCCGTGTAACCGCAATCGGGCGCCGGCGGCCACCAGTCGTTGAGATGATAGGTCTGCCATTCGGCGCCGATCCGCACCAGGTCGCGCGGGTCGAGATCGATCTCGACCTTGGCTGAGGCACCGTTGGTCCGGCCTTTGGTCCACATCGGCATGCCGTTGACCGGGTAGCGATTGAGCAGCTTGCCGTAGAGATAAAGTTTGTCCGGCCCGAAATCCATGAAATGATCCACTTTCTCATGGTAGGCGCGGGCTTCCAGACTGCCCCACTCGAATGTGCCGAGATAGCGCAGGTTCAGGCGCAACTGCTCGTTGTCCAGCATATCCATGCGCTGGTTGGGGTAGAGCTGTTGCGGCAGATCCTGATAACCGAGTTTGGCTTCGAGCAAATGATTGCCGCCTTTGAAAGCAAGGCCCAGCGTGTGGTTGCGCGTCTCGTAAGCGGTGGAGCCGACCTCGGTCGATCCCGGCTGAGGCAGCGCGGGAACGCCCGCGGCAGGATTTGCGGGGTTTGCCGCCGCGGCGAGGGAGAATTTCCGGAACTCGCCGCCAGCCTTATAGTTGTCCGCCTTGGCGCTCGCCCCGGTGTAGCTGAGGCTGAACGATTCGCTCGCGTAGGTGACCGAGACGTTGCCGCCCGCGGCATGGCCATTGCTACGATAGAACGCACCGACCTCACCTTCGATCAGGCTGCCCTGGCCCGTTGCCGCGAATTTCGGCGCAGCGGTCTCGACAACGATGCTACCGCCGATGCTGTCCCCTCCGAGGCTTACCGGTGAAATGCCGGCATAGACCTTGATGCTGCCGACCGCCGTGGGGTCGACATAAGACAACGCCGGATTCATGTGATTGGGACAGGAGGCGATCAGATCCATGCCATCGACCTTGATGCGCAACCGGTCGTCCGCGAGACCGTGCATGGCCGGCAAGCTGGAGACGCCGCCGGCACCGTAAAGCGCCACACCGGGGGTGTCGCGTAGCAGTTGAGCCGTATCGCTGGTGGACGCACGCTGCGCGGCCAGGTCTCGTTCGTCGAGGCTGCCGGATGCGACCGGTACTGGCCGGGGCGAAGTTTCGGTGATGACGATGGTGGGTGGTTTGCTCGCGATGTCGTCCGCCAGCACCGGCGAAACGGCGAGGGGAAAGGTCGCCGCCAGAATTAGGGAAAACCGTTTGGGTTGGAAAACGCGGGGATGAAGCCGAATTTGCATGATATCGAGGCTCTGTCTTCGGTTAGTGAGCGTGTTTTTCGGCCGTCGGTCTGGTCACTCTGGCGTGGACTATCTGGGTGCTGCCATCTTCAAACTCCAAGGTGATGGGCACCGTGCCCCCTTCTTGCAACGGCGCTTTGAGATCGATCAGCATCACGTGGTAGCTGCCCGGCTTCAGCGCGGCTTCGCCCTTCGCCGGAACGGCAATCAGCGGCACCTGACGCATCTTCATGACGCCGCCTTCGTTGACGTGGTTGTGCAGTTCCGTCACCTTGGCTATCTGACTCTCGGCTTTGACGAGGCGGATTTCCTTGTCACTCGGGTTGCCGAGCAGCATGAAGGCGCCGGTCACCTGCGTGCCGGGCGCATTGAGGCGCACCCACGGATTTTGGATCTGCACGCGCTCGGCCTGCGACTGCGCGAAAGCGAGAGACGTAAAAAGAACGAGGGTTGCGAGAAAGCCGAATTTTTGAATGCGATTGGACATGCTGATTCCTTTGTGAGTGTCATGCTGGATCAGGTGGATAAAACCTGTTCGCGATGGTTGTTGCCGCGCCGGCGCAAGCTCGATACACCGATGACGCCGGCCGCGCGCAATCTTTGCAAGGCACGCGACACGGTTTCCAGGCGTAGCCCGGTGATGTCGGCCATATCCCGCAGGCTGGGCAGTCGCCGTTCGCCCTCCTGCGGTGACAGCAGGGCAATGAGGCGCTTGACCCGCTCCCGTGCCAATCCCCCGCGCAGGGCGACTACTTCCGCGAAACGCCGCTCCGAACTTGCCAGGGTGCTCAGCAAAGTTTCGCTCGACAACTGCTGGGCAGCGCCCGGCCACGGTGTCAGCGTGCAGGGCAACATGGCCGTCGCGTTGAAGCTGTATTGGCCGAAGATCAGGGATTCGGCGCCGATGATGTCGCCGGCAACCGCAATGCCGGCAAATTCGCTTGTGCCGTCTTTGCGGACGACATCCAGCCGGACAGAGCCTGACATCACTCGCCATGCGCCGCCAGTCGCGCTGGCGCAATAGACCGCCTCTGCTTGGCGCAGCGTGCGTAGCGCCGGGTTCGGAGCTGCAGAAGGAAAGGGATCGCTCATCTGCGGTGTAGCCTGAAAGTGTTTGTGGCCGATTCACCCCGAGGGACGGAGTCCGGAGGGTGAGTCAAAGAATGCGGCCGACCGTGATGCCCGTTAGCCGAAGCGCAACAGGTTTTCCCGATCATGGCTGCGCAACAGACGGATCGGTGCGCCGCTCAGGAGACGGGGGGCGCAAACAGGTCGGTGGGGGCGAATCAGGAAAGTCGGGGAGGGGCACGTGGCTGATCGCTTCGCCACGCCGCAGAGAGGAAGGGGGTTGCACCCGCCGAGGTGGCCACGGTGGCTGCCGGCAGGGCGGTCGGCGTCGGCATTGCAAGCGCGACGGGCGGCAAACAGGCGAGCTGGCTCGCCAGACAGTACTGGCAGGTATCGCCCTGCTGCGCGTCGCGGGCAGCTTGGCCGCTCGAATCCATCTGCACTTTCTTGGCGCCGAAGCTCGTGCAGATCGTCACAACCTGGTCGCCACGAACGGCGGAAACCGCCCTCAACGCGGTGGGCAAGACCGCGTTGCACACTGCGAGCACCAACGCGATCCAGAGCACGCGGGAGACAAATGCGCGACCGATTCGGGTGCGCAAATGTGCGGGGCTCGTTGGCATTGGATGTTCTCGTCGATTGGGGGTAGGCCGTATGCTAATGATTTTGCATGCTGATGGCAACGGAGATTGGGCCCCGCCGAGTAGGTTCGGCATGACGCGGATCGGGGAAAATCAGCGTCCATCGGCTTGGCGGAGCCACCTGCGCTGACGCGATCAGGTGAGAAAGTGCACAGGAGCAATTAACTGTTGACTTTCGTGTCGATATAACTAAAATCATCGACATGAAAACAGATTATAGCCGCGCCCTGCCCGAAGAATGGAAAGCGATGTCCAAGGTGTTCACCGCCCTGGGCGATGAGCACCGCCAGCGTATTCTGCTGTTGTTCGAGCCGGGCGAGCGGCTGAATGTCGGGCAGATCGCCGAAGCGTCCACGCTGGCCCGTTCTACTGTCTCGCATCACCTGAGGATATTGCGCGAGGCCAATGTGCTGCAATCCGAAAAGATCGCCAAGGAAGTGTGGTTCTGGATCCACCACGACTATCTGGAAGAAGTGTTCGGCAACGTGCTGGACTACGTGCATGAATCGAAACCCTGAAATTTTTTTGAACCAATATAACGAAATGAGTAGGTATATCGATATGTTTAACGGATGGTATAGTGCGATGCCAAGGAGGTTCTCATGCGTCATCTGATTCGCCCGGTGTTGCGCCTCTTGGCGCGCTTGCTGTTCCGTGTGGACGTGCGCGGCAAGCTCGATGCCTTCACGGCCGAGCGGCTGCTGGTCGTCGCCAACCATGAATCCTTCCTTGATGGCTTGCTGCTCGGGTTGTTCCTGCCGATCGACCCGGTTTTCGTCGTGCATACCGGTGTGGCCAACGATTGGTTCTTCCGCCTGCTGTTGTCGCAGGTCGATTACCTGGCGGTCGATCCGACCAGCCCGATGGCGATGAAGCGGGTCATTCGCCTGCTCGAAACCGGGCGTTCGGTGGTGATCTTTCCGGAAGGCCGGATCACCACGACCGGCAGTCTGATGAAGGTGTATGAAGGGCCGGCCTTCGTTGCCGCCAAGACCGGCGCGACACTGGTGCCGGTGCGGCTTGACGGCGCGGCGCGCAGCTATTTCTCGCGCTTGTCGGGCAAACATCCGCGTCAGTTGTTTCCGCGCATCAGCATGACCATTTTGCCGGCCACCAAGCTTGTCATGCCCGAGGCGCCGACCGCCAAGCTGCGCCGCCGCAAGGCCGGCGAAGCGATGCGCCGCCTGATGCAGGAAATGCTGTTCAAGTCGCAGCCGAAAGAAACGCTGTACGAAGCGCTGTGCAATGCCGCCGAGATTTTCGGCAAGAAGCGCAAGCTGCTCGAAGACATGAAGCAGATCGAATATTCCTACAACGATCTGCTCAAGATGGCGCTGATGCTGGGTCGCCTGGTTGAGCGCATCAGCAGCGAGGGCGAGCGGGTCGGGGTGCTGCTGCCCAATCTGGCGCCGACGCTGGGCATGATCTTCGGCATGACCGCCCGTCGCCGCGTGCCTGCGATGCTCAACTACACGGCCGGCGTCGAGGCGATGCAAGCATCGTGCGACGCCGCCGAAATCCGGACGATCGTCACGTCGACAGCTTTTGTCGAGCAAGCCAAGCTGGCCGACAAACTGGCGGCGCTGAAAAACATCAAACTGGTGTATCTGGAAGACCTGCGCGCGGGCGTCACGCTGGCCGACAAGCTGTGGCTGGTGTTCTACGGTCTGCACTTTCCGCGTGCCTTCGTCAAACCCGCGTCGCCGGAAGACGCGGCGGTGGTGCTGTTCACCTCGGGTTCGGAAGGCAAGCCCAAGGGCGTCGTGCTGCCGCACCGTGCCATCCTCGCTAACATCGCCCAGATTCGTGCGGTCATCGATTTCTCGGTCGACGACAAGGTGCTCAACGCTTTGCCGATCTTCCACTCCTTCGGCCTGACCGCCGGCGCGCTGTTGCCGGTGCTGACCGGCGCCAGCCTCTTTCTGTACCCGACGCCGCTGCATTACCGCATCATTCCGGAACTGGCCTACGACCGGGGTTGCAGCGTGCTGTTCGGTACCTCGACCTTCCTCGGCAATTACGCCCGTTTCGCACATCCCTACGATTTTTACCGCCTGCGCTATGTGGTCGCCGGCGCCGAGAAGCTGTCGGAATCGGTGCGGAACGTCTGGTTCGAGAAATTCGGCGTGCGCATCTTCGAAGGCTATGGCGCAACCGAAACAGCGCCGGTGCTGGCGGTGAACACGCCGATGGCCTACCGCACCGGCACCGTCGGCCAGCTGCTGCCGGGTCTTGAAGCCAGGTTGTTGCAGGTGCCGGGCATCGAACGCGGCGGCATTTTGCATGTGCGCGGCCCCAACGTCATGGCCGGCTACCTCAAGTCGGACCGGCCCGGCGTGCTGCAACCGCCGGTTTCCGACGTCGGCGCCGGGTGGTACGAAACCGGCGACGTGGTCGAATTCGACGACGAAGGATTCATGCGCATCGTCGGCCGGGTCAAGCGTTTTGCCAAGATTGCCGGCGAGATGGTTAGTCTGGAGGTGGTCGAGAAGCTGGCGACGGCAGCGGCCCCCAATAGCCAGCACGCCGCCAGCAGCCAGCCGGATGCCAGCAAGGGCGAGGCGCTGGTGCTGTTTACCACCGACGGTGAACTCAGCCGCGAACTGCTCGCCGCCAAGGCGCGCGAACTGGGGATTCCGGAACTGGCGGTGCCGCGCAAGATCCGCCTGGTCGCCTCGCTGCCGTTGCTGGGCACCGGCAAGATCGACTACGTGACGCTGAAGAAGCACGCCGAGGAGGCCTAGCGTGAAGTCCCCGCTCATGTCACGCCGACGCTTTCTGCAAGGCCTCGGCGCCACCGGACTCGCGGCTGTCGCCGGCTGGAGTCTGGCCAAACCGGCCCTGATCAACCCCTGCCGCGCCGCGACGCCGCTGGAATTGCAGGACAGCCCGTGGCTCGCCCGCGTCTGGCAGGGGCTCGATCCCGCGCAGGTGTGGGATTGCCACGTTCATCTGGCCGGGGTCGGCGACGCCCACAGCGGCATCGACATCGGCCCGCAACTCTCGTCGCCGTTGCGCCCGCTGCAATACGCCCAGCGCCTGGCCTACATGAACGGCGGCTGCGCCAACCATCGCGGCAGCGTCGATCTGGCGTACATCGACCGGCTGCGCAATCTGGTCGAGGCGATGCCAGCCGGGTTCAAGGTCATGCTCTTCGCCTTCGACCGTTTTCACGACGATGCCGGCCGGCCGTCGCCCGAACGCTCCGCCTTCTACATTCCGGATGCCTGGGCGATCCGTCAGGCGCAGGCGTTCCCGGCGGGATTCGAGTGGGTGGCCTCCATCCATCCGTATCGCGCCGATGCGATCGATGCGCTACAGGCCGCCGCCGCGCAAGGCGCGCGGGCCGTCAAATGGCTGCCGGCGGCGCAGGGCATGGATCCGGCCTCGGCCAGATGCGAAGCCTTTTTCAACGAACTCGCGCGGCTCGATCTGCCGCTGATCGTCCACTGCGGTGAAGAAAAGGCGGTCAAGGGCGCGGATACCCAGCGTCTCGGCAACCCCCTCGGGCTGCGCCGGGCGCTGGATGCCGGGGTCCGCGTCGTCGTGGCGCATTGCGCGACGATGGGCGACGACGCCGACCTCGACGCCGGCCCGCAAGTCTGGCGACCCAGTTTTGAACTGTTCGCCCGGCTGATGAACGAGCCACGCGCGCAGGGCCGCCTGTTTGGCGACATTTCGGCGGTGGTGTTGCGAAACCGCCGCGTGCGCGTGATCCAGACCCTGCTCGACCGCACCGACTGGCACCGGCGCCTGCTGCACGGCTCCGACTACCCGCTGCCCGGCATCTTGCCACTCATTTCGCCGGCCACGCTGGCGCGCGCGGGCCTGCTGCCGCGCGACGCTGTGACGGATCTCGAAACCTTGCGCGAACATAACCCGCTGTATTTCGACTTGGCGCTGAAACGCCTGCTCGCCTCGAACGGGCAAGGTTTTCCGGCCAGCGTGTTCGAGACGCGGCGGTTTTTTGCGCGACCATCGAACAAAGAAAACACGTCAACAATCTAAGGGAGAGGGAATGAACATGTATTTTCGCGCGGGTGCGCTGGTGGTGGCCAGTTGTCTGGCTGCGCCGGCCATATCGCTGGAGGGGCCGCGGCTGGCGAATGCGGAGGGCCGTTTCGGCTTGTTCCCGGCGACCGACTTCCGGTTGGTTAACGGCCAATGCGCCGATTGCACCACGGAAAAATCCGCCCTGTGGTACTTCGCGAACGAGACGATCGCGGTGCCCGGGCACGACGCGGCGGAGTTTACGCGCGGCCGTCGGGCCTTCGAGGATTTGCGGCAATGGACGGCGACGCACGCGGCCGACGTTCCGGTGAAATACCCGGCGCTGCTCTGGGTCGGATCGCCGGAGGTGATCGAGTCGGCCCGGATGAATGCTGACGGACGCACGCTCCAAATCGGCCAGAGCAGCACGCTGCCCTACGCCTTGGCGCCGAAGCTGGAATCCAATCTGTCTTACTTCGATGCGTCGAGTCTCCGGTATTTTGCCGGTCGCCTGCTCGACGTGCGCGGCAGGACCGAACAAGGCCGCTTTGTCGTGCGCAGCCTGTGGCCTGCCGACACAGCGCTTGATTTTGCACGGCTTCCGTACCGTCCCCTGCAAGCCGGCGAATCGCTGGACCGTCTGGTGCGTGCCGATGAGGGTGGGGCGCGAGCCCCATTTGAAGCGCGCGTCTTGTGGCAACGCGATCCCAAGGGCCCGCGCGACTGGGCAAACAAGCCGGTGCTCGCCTTCGTGCTGAACGGTGCCCAGGGCGACGACGACGAAGCGCACGGCGGCCACTTTGCGGTGGCGACCGGACGTTTCGGCACCAAGGGCGAATGGGGCGACTGGACAGTGAATAACTTCTACAACCTCGATTCGGTCAGCGAAAAAGGCATCATCGCCGCCAGCCTGCCGCTGGATGCCTATCAGGGCGATCTGAACAGCGGGCAATCGTGGTATCGCCCTTCGTACCTCGTGGTGGCGGTGTTGAAACAGGAACGCGCCGCGGCAAGATATCAGGATGCGATCAATCGCGTCTTCAATCATTTCTACCGGCACGATTTCGTCTATCGGCACGCGACGGCCAATTGCGCCGGCATCAATATGGAAACGCTGCGCACGGTCGGCTGGCAGATTCCGGCGCAAGGCCCGACCGGCCGTCTGAAGGGCGTCGCGGCCTTGCCCTACATGACGCTCAAGGATCGCAGCCTCGACAGCGGTAAAAAGGCGACTGACTACCTGATGGCCGAGCAGACCAATCTCTATCCGATGGTGGCCTTTCAAGCCGCAGGCAACGATCTTCTACAACGTCTCGCTGTCGGTAAGGGGGCGACGCCCTACGAGCAGGCGTTGGCCGAGGATCTCGAAGGTCTGGTTTTCATCCGGCTGCCGCAATTCCCGTCGTCGCGTGCGTTCGGTCAGGCGCCGGTCGCCTCCATCGACGAATACATGCAGCGCGCGCCGGCAGATCGTTCGAAATGGAAGATCGTGCCCGTCGGCCCGCGTCCCTTTCCGGCCGAATTGAGAGATCCCGATTCGCCCGCCGAAGAATGGCTGCCGTCTTCCTACACCATCGCCGGCTGGGGCGGATTCCTCGGCTTGGCGATGCTCGGGCTGACGCATCGTGGCTGGCGTTGGCGCAAGGCGCGCCGCGGCGCAGGAACCATTGTCTATCGTAAAGGAGGCGCGCAATGAGCGGTCAGTTTCACCTGTTGAGAGAGCGGCGGTTTTTGCCCTTCTTCTCGACCCAGTTTCTCGGCGCTTTCAACGACAACGTCTTCAAGAACGCCCTGGTGGTTCTGCTTACGTTCCAAGCCGCGAGCTGGACCTCGATCAAACCCGAACTGTTGTCCAACCTCGCCGCCGGTATCTTCATCCTGCCTTTTTTCCTGTTTTCGGCCACCGCCGGACAGTTGGCCGACAAATACGACAAGGCTCGGCTGGCCAGATTGGTCAAATTGCTCGAAATCGGCATCATGGGTGTCGCCGCCGTCGGATTTGCGTTACACAGCCTGGCCTGGCTGATGGTGGCCCTCTTTCTGATGGGACTGCACTCGACCCTGTTCGGGCCGGTGAAGTACGCCATCCTGCCGCAGCACCTGAAAGAGACGGAACTGATCGGCGGCAATGCGCTGATCGAGGCCGGCACCTTTGTTGCCATTCTGCTCGGCACGCTGGCGGGAGGACTGCTGGCGGCGATGGAGAATGGGCCGAGCTGGATTTCCGGTTGTGCACTGGCCATCGCAGTGGCGGGCTATCTGACCAGCCGGGGCATCCCGACGGCGCCGGCCCCGGTGCCCGAACTGAAGATCAACCTCAATCCGCTCTCGGAAACCTGGCGCAACATCGGTTACGCGCGCGGCAACCGGGTCGTTTTTCTCTCCATTCTCGGCATTTCCTGGTTCTGGCTCTACGGCGCGCTGTTTCTGGCGCAGTTCCCGGCCTTCGCCAAGAACGTGCTGGGTGGCGGCGAAATGGCGGTAACCCTGCTGCTGGCCGTGTTCATCGTCGGCATCAGCCTCGGTTCGCTGCTCTGCGAACGCCTCTCCGGCAAGCACGTCGAAATCGGTCTGGTCCCGTTCGGCTCCATCGGCCTGACGGTGTTCGGGCTGGACCTGGCTTTTGCCTCGCCCGCCGCCGTGCCCGCCGGTGCGCCGCTGGCCGTACCCGCCCTATTGGCCTTGCCTGGCACCTGGCATGTGCTGGCCGATCTCTTGCTGTTGGGCGTGTTCGGCGGCTTTTTCATCGTACCGCTCTATGCGCTGGTGCAAGTGCGCAGCGCGCCCGAGCAACGGGCGCGGATCATCGCCGCCAACAACATCGTCAATGCGCTGTTCATGGTGGTCGGTTCGCTTGCGGCGGCGGCGCTGCTCGGAGAAGGGCTCTCGATCGCGGTTCTGTTCGGTGTGGCGGCGCTCTGCAACGCGGCGGTGGCCCTTTATATCTACGGCCTGGTGCCGGAATTCCTGCAACGCTTCGTGGTCTGGCTGCTAGTGCATACCATTTACCGTTTCAAGGCGGTGGACGTCGATCAGCATGTGCCGGACGAGGGTGCGGTTGTGCTGGCCTGCAATCACGTCAGTGCGGTCGATCCCCTGCTCATCATGGCGGCCTGCCGTCGGCCCGTGCGGTTTGTGGTAGCGCCGGAACTGCTGGCCAAACCCGTGCTCGGTTGGGTGCTGCGCCAAAGTCGCGCGATTCCGCTGGGTGACGCCGCCGCCGTGCGCCGCGAGATCGCTGCGACGCTGGCGGCCGGCGACTTGGTGGGCATCTTTCCTGAGGGGCGGCCGACCACGGATGGCGACATGCGTCCGTGTGAACCCGCACTCGTCGAGCTGATCGCCGCCACCGGCGCCCCGACCGTGCCGATGGCGCTGGTCGGCATGTGGGAAAGTCCGTTCTCCGCCAAGCCGGGCGGCTTTCTCGGCAAATGGCTGGCGCGTGGCCTGTCGCCGCAGGTCGAGTTGGTGGCGGGCAGCGCGATGGCGGGAGAGATCACCGCGTTGGCATCAGGCATCGCCCGGCTGCGTGGCGAAAAACGGTAAGAGCATGCTTAAATGGCGAGCCCGCGAGTGCGCGGCGTCGATTGACTGAATTCCACCGGAGCAAACGATGATCTCCCTGATATTCGTCCTTGGTATCGCTGCCCTCTTTGCCGTGCTGCTCTCCAGCGAAACCGCCCACGGTGGCGGCGGCCTGAATGTGCGGCCAGCGGGTTTGCTGACCTGGTTTGTGTCCGGAAACTGGCCCGCCAAGGTCGGCGCCTGCCTGGTGATCATCGGCGTCGGCGCCCTGATGCGCTACGCCTTTGCCAATCTCGACGTGCCGCCCGAGGTCAAGTTGGGCGGCGGCATGCTGGCCTCGGCGGTGTGCGGCGTTGGCGCCATGCTGCTGCGCGAGCGCCCCGAACGGCGCGCCGTCTATCTGGCGCTGGCGGGAACCGCCTTCGGCATTGCGTATCTGACGGCCTACAGCGCCTACGCCTTTTTCAGGTATGTCACCGACGTCAACGCGCTCGCCCTGCTGGCGATGGTCGCACTGGCGACCGGTGTCTTCGCGGTGACGACCCGGACGCTCTCGGTCGCCGTTCTGGCGATGATCGGCGCCTTTCTGGCACCCAAGTTCGCCATGGCTGCGCCGACGCCGCTGCCGGTCTATGGCTACTATCTTGCCGCCAGCTTGTTGACACTGGTGATGGTGGTGCTGCGCGGATGGCGGCCGCTGATTCATCTGAGTTTTCTGTTCACGCTGGCCGGCGGCCTGTTTTTTGGCTGGAGCGCGCGCTTTTACGAACCCGTGCATTTCGTCACCATGCAGCCGCTGCTTCTGGCGCTGGTGGCCGTGCATGTGGCGATGCCTTTGCTGGAGAATCAGCGGAGCGGTTCGCGTGCTTTCGATTCGTTCTACGCCCTGGTATTGCCGCTGATCGCGGCCGCCCTGATGCTGAAGATCGCGCCCGATCCGCATACCGATGGCGCGGTCGGGCTGGCCTTGCTGGCCGCGATCTGGGCGCTGGCCGCAGGCGGGTTGTTCGTCGCCCGGCGCGAAGAAGCGTTTTTCCATTTGCTGCTGGCCGTGCTGCTGGGTTTTGGCGCGCTTTTCTGTTATTCGCAGGATCTGCCCTGGTCGCTCATCGGGCTGGGCGGCGCAGTGATCGCGATGGGCGCCGCGCCGCGCCTGGGCGGCTCGCGCGGCATGCAGCAACTGGCCTGCGTGGTGGCGTTTCTCTGCGCGGCGACGCATGTTTTGGGCTCGGTATTCCTGCCGGTGCCGGCGGCGCCGTTTGCCAACGAGGTTTTCGCTCACCGCATGGTGGCGGCCGGTCTGATGGTGGCGGCGGGCTGGATCGGGCAGCGGGACGATCTGTCGATGGCCCGGGTGCTCGGTTTTCTGGGGGCGTTGTGGGGCGGTTTGGCGGTATTCGGCGAACTCTTGCGTCTGCATATCGACTATCTGCCCCAATTGATCTACGGCATCCTGCTCGCCTGGACAGCGTTGTCGGCGCTGTGGACAGGTTTTGGCAACCGCCGTCTGGCCTTCTCGGGCCTGGCGATCTTCGCGCTGGCGGCGATCGGCTGGTGGGCGATGCGCGAGGCCGCCGAAGACATCTCGCTGGCGTACCTGATCGCCACACCACTCGCGCTGCTGGCGGTCGCCTGGGCGGGACGGGAAGGGCCTGCGACCGAGGGCGACGAGTCGGCCAGCGATTTCCTGCCCAGTCTGGCCATCGGCCTGTTGCCGCTGGCGTTGGCGCCGTGGGCGCTGGCGGTCGGCGAGTGGCGCGAGGTCGACACCTACCTTTTCGAGGCGACGCTGGTGGTGCTGGGCGTGGCCGTCGCCGGCGCCACGGCGCGTCTGTGTCTCGCGCACAGCCCGCGCTGGAACAACCGCATTCAGCCGTTGCACGTCTATCTGACCCTCGCCGCCTTGCTCTGGGTCGCCCTGTTCCACATCGAACGCGGCATATGGCCGGTGGCCTTCGAAACGGTCGCGCTGGCCTATCTGGTGGCTTACGTTACTCGCCACCGCCGCGCCGACACTTCCGCAGGGTTCGGTGTGCAGGCGGCGGTGACGCTGGCGGTGGCGCTGGTCATCCAGGCCATGCTGCTGCGGGCCTTCGGCCCGACGCTGGACGTGATGACGGCGTCGGACATCCATCGCATGCATCTGCCAGCGGTGGTTTCGCTGATGTGGGCGGTGTTCGGCGGTTGTCTCGCTTGGTGGGGCACGCAGAGCCGCTCGCGCGCCGCGTGGAGCGCCGGGGCGGTGCTGCTGGTGCTGGCGGCGGGTAAGTTGGTGCTGTTCGACTTCGGCGGTCTCGGCCAGCTGGGTAACATTCTGGCCTTTATCGGTGCCGGTCTGGTCTTTCTTGGTGTGGCCTGGCTCGCGCCGATGCCGCCGCGCGTTGAGCCGCCTCCGCCGCAGCCTGAGGCGGAATGGGCGGATACGCAGGTCAACGAGGGGCAAATTCCGAAGTCAGCTACGTCGGTCGCTCAAGACGGGTTGCCCAAACGGCCCGCGCGGCCCCGCTATCGCGACGATTCGCCCGGTATGGGGGGGTTATGGTTGTTGCTGATCGGCATGGCACTGGCGGTAGCGATGATCGGCGCCGGTTGGAGCCAGCATTTGAAACACAAACGTGCCGCCGCGGAATACCGCGAGCAGCGTCTCAGGATCATGCAGGAGCGCGAAGAGGCCACCCGCCCGCCGCGGCCGGTGCTGCAGCACGCGCCCCAGCCTTTCCCCGGTGATGGCGGCGTGGCGCCGCGTGCGCCGGTGCAAGCTCCGACGCCGTCTCTGCCGGCGACGGTGACTGCGGCGAGAGCTTCTTCACTGCCGGCCACCGCGACGGTTTCCGCAGTGCGCCCTGTTGCGCCCGTGGAAACGACGACGCGCCTGGAAAGGCGAGTGGATGACGCTGGGCGTGTCGAGTATCGTCAAGTCATCGAAAGCCGCGAACGACCCTGAACGCAGCGTACGTCGGGGATCAGGCCGTCTGGGTGCGGCGGTGCCAGGCGATGAAATCCGCCAGCGGTACCGGGCGGGCGAACAGGTAGCCTTGCGCTTGATCGCAGCCGAGCGTGTGCAAAACCTCGGCCGTGCTCTCGTCCTCGACGCCTTCGGCCAATACAGTCAGGTTCAGGCGGTGCGCGAGTTGCGCAATCGAGGCGATGATCTCCCGGTCGCGCGGATTGACGGCAGCCTGGCGCACGAAACGCTGGTCAATCTTGACTTCGTCCACGGGCAGTCGTTGCAGATAGCTCATGCCGGCATAGCCGGTACCGAAATCGTCGATCGACAGCGAAAGGCCGAGCGCGCGTAGGCCGGAAAGAACCTCGCTGACCTGCTGAGATTCTTCGACCATCATCGTTTCGGTGATTTCCAGGCGCAGACGCCTGGGGGGGATTTCCCAGGTGGCGAGCGCCTGACCGACGAGATCGGGTAATTCGAAATCGAGCAAGTCGCTGGCCGAGAGGTTGATGGAAATCGGAATGCCGATCCCGGCTTCATCCAGTTGTGTGATGATCTGCATGGCCTGGTTGAGCAGCCAGCGCGCAAAGCGAAAGCGCAGGCCGAGTTTGTCCAGCGCTGCAATGATGTGCGGGGGCGGCATGCTGATGCCGTCCGATTGCGGCCAGCGCAACAGCGCTTCCGCGCCAACACAGCGCCGGCCGGGCAGCGCTACCTGAGGTTGCAGGTGCAGACATAACGGGCGGTCGCCGATGCCGGCTAGGGCATTGGGCAAATCGGCCAATCGCTGCGTTTGTTCGCGGTCGCGTTCATCCATGTCGGCGTGATAGACCTCGACGCCACTGTCATTGCGTTTGCCGTACAGGCGGGCAATGCGTGCCGACTGCACCAGATGTTGGGGATCACTACCGTCGTCGGGGCAGAGCGCGGCGCCACAGTAGCCGGTCAGCGCTAGTGCGTCGCCATCGAGCGTTGCAAAAGCATCGACCAGACATCCGCGCAGGCGCAGCATCGCCAGGGTCAGCGAGGCCGGGCTCATCAGGTCCGGCATCAGCACCAGCCACTCCCAGTGCGTCAGCGAAAAGAGGCGATCTTGGGGCCGCAACACGGCCTGGAGACGATCGGATACGGCCTTGCGAAGCTGATGGGCGGTCTCGGGATTGAGGCGGTAGATCGTTGGCGTTGGCGGTATGAACACGGAGACGATGCCCAGCGGCCGTCCATCGGTCTGCTTGCGCGCCAACTGGGCGATGTCGACCAGGGCGCGCGACCAGCGCGGTAGCCCTGTGAAGGGTTCGAATTCGTTTGGCGAGGGGGGGGGGCCGCTCACTCGCCGGTTATCCGAGGTAAAGCTCGCGGGGGTCAATCCCGTAAGCATCGGGCGCCAGCGAGCGGACGATGCGATAAGCCTCGCCGTCTGGGGTGGCGGGCTGCATCAGCAAATCGAGCGTGCGAGGATAGCGTTCGAGGCTCTTGTCGGCGGCCAGCACGATGAAGACGCGCGGCTGTAGGCGACGTATCCGGTTTTGCTGAATAACGACCGCAACTTCGCCGCTGTTCAGTTCGACCATGGCACCTACCGGATAGACGCCCATGCATTGGATGAACTGGTCGATCAACACTGCGCGGAATTTGCTGTCGCGCAGTGAAATTAACTCCTCGATCGCCTGATGGTGTGACACGGCGGTGTTGTAGGCGCGCTGGCGTGTCATCGCGCAGTAGGCGTCCATCAGGCCCGCCAGTTCGGCTTCAAGCTTGATCTTGTCGCCGGTCAGTCGGCGGGGGTAACCGCTACCGTCGTATCGTTCGTGATGGGAGGCAACCACGTTGATGCGGCCGGTATCGAAGCCAGGTTGGCCAAGCAGCATCTCGACGGAACTGCCGACGTGCGACTGCACCAGGAGGTATTCCGCGTCGTCGAGTGGACCGGGTTTGTTGAGTACCTCCAACGGCAGATCGATCTTGCCGATGTCCTGCATCATGCCGGTGAGCCCCAGACCTTCCACGGTTTCGTTCGGCAGGCTGAGGAAGCGGGCAAAGATCATTGTGTGGATCGAGACGTCAACCGCGTGGTCGTACGAATACTGATCCGTGCTCTTCAGGCGGGTCAGCCAGAGCAACGCGTCCGGATTGCGTTGCACGCTACTGGCCAGTTCGGTCACGAGTGTGCCGACCTGACCAATTTTCTCGCGGTTCTCTAGCGAAAGGCTCTCCCGGATTTGTGCCAGCGTGGCCTTGACGTCGTCGATCAGTGGCGCGGAGTAGAGCAGTTCCGGTTCCAGGCGGCTTTGACCGTCGACGGGATTGACGGCTGGTTTGCGTGTGTGCCGTTTGGTCTTGTTGCCACGCAGATATTCGCAGATACGCGCGAAATCATCCGGCTGGGCTTCATCAACGGTGGCGAAATCTGCGGGCAGGCGGGCAGGTGGGGGCGTTATCGCCTGACGGGCCGGCGAACGCGCATGGACGCCTACCGAGCGGCTGCGATCGATGAAGACCGTTTGGCAATGCTTGCGCAGCAACGCCAATTCCCGGTCGTCCTCGATCAGAAAGCCCTGTAGCAAAAAGGGTGTTTCCAGCCAGGGACGATCCAGCTCGGCAACGAACATGCCGGTTTGCAGGGCGGAGGTGGCGATCCGTTCTTTCATCTTATGTGCGGGCCTATCTCGCTATTCTATTCTGCTTCGTGGCTTCGTGTCAGCGTCCTTGCAAGGGTAAAATGCCAGCCCATGAATCTTGCAATCCTCCGCGAACGACTGGACCTCTACGAGCGCCTGATGCGCCTCGACAAGCCCATCGGCATTTTGCTGCTGCTCTGGCCGACGCTCTGGGCATTGTGGCTCTCATCCGGCGGGTGGCCTAATCCCTGGGTGCTGTGGGTGTTTGTGCTGGGCACGGTCTTGATGCGCTCGGCCGGCTGCGTCATCAACGACGTCGCCGACCGCGAATTCGACCGTCATGTCGAGCGTACCCGAGAGCGCCCGGTGACTGCCGGCAAAGTCAGCGTACGCGAGGCGCTGGCGCTTTTCGCGGGGCTGTCGATCTCCGCCTTCGTGCTGGTGTTATTGCTGGGCCGTCCCCTGGTCATCTGGCTGTCGTTGCCGGCGCTCTTTCTGGCCATTAGCTATCCTTTCACCAAGCGCTTTCTGGCGATTCCCCAGGCCTATCTGGGCGTCGCTTTCGGATTCGGTATTCCCATGGCCTATGCGGCGCATCTCAACCGGGTGCCGGAAGAAGCCTGGTGCCTGCTGCTGGCCAACATCTTCTGGGCGATCGCCTACGACACCGCCTATGCCATGGTCGACCGCGACGACGACCTGAAAATCGGTATCCGCACCTCGGCGATCACCTTTGGCCGGTTCGATGTCGCGGCGATCATGATCTGCTACGGCCTCACGCTGGCCATCCTGGCGTGGCTGGGCGTGCGCTATCACCTCGGGTGGATTTACTACGCCGGGCTGGTCACGGCGGCGGGGCTGGCGGGCTACCATTTCACGCTGATCCGCGGGCGGCAGCGGCAGGCGTGCTTCAAGGCGTTTCTTCACAACAACTGGCTCGGCGCGGCGATCTTTGCCGGGCTCGCGCTGGAGGCGCTGGTGCGCGGGAGGCTGGGGTGAATTACCGGGATTTACGCGACTTCGTGGCGCAGCTGGAGGCGCTGGGCGAGCTGAAGCGGGTGGGCGTCGAGGTCGATCCCCATCTCGAAATGACCGAGGTTTGCGACCGCATGCTGCGGGCAGGCGGTCCTGCCCTGCTGTTCGACAAACCTCGGGGAGGGGCCATACCGGTGCTCGCCAACCTGTTCGGAACGCCGGAGCGGGTGGCGCGCGGGGTCGGCATCGGCGGCGGGAGTGACGCGCAGGGCGAGAACGTTGACTGGCGGCGGGCTTTGCGCGAGGTTGGCCAGGTACTGGCTGCGCTGAAGGAGCCGGAACCGCCGAAAGGGTTGCGCGATGCCTGGGACAAGCTGCCCTTGCTCAAACAGGTGCTGAACATGACGCCCCGGCTGGTCTCTTCCGCGCCTTGCCAGGAGGTTGTCTGGGAGGGTCAGGATGTCGATCTCGGGCGTCTGCCTATTCAGCATTGCTGGCCTGGCGACGTGGCGCCGCTGATTACCTGGGGCCTGGTCGTGACCCGCGGGCCGAACAAGATCCGTCAAAACCTCGGCATTTACCGCCAGCAGGTGCTCGGGCCGAACAAGGTCATCATGCGCTGGCTGGCGCATCGGGGCGGCGCACTCGATTTCCGCGATTTTCAGCAGGCGCATCCGGGCCAACCGTTTCCCGTGGCCGTGGTCATCGGTTGCGACCCCGCGACCATTCTCGGCGCGGTGACGCCGGTGCCGGACACGCTCTCGGAGTATCAGTTTGCCGGTCTGTTGCGGGGCGGCAAGACCGAACTGGTGCGCTGTCTCGGCTCCGATCTGCATGTGCCGGCGCGCGCCGAAATCGTGCTGGAAGGCGTCATCCACCCGGGCGAAACGGCGCTGGAAGGGCCGTATGGCGATCACACGGGCTACTACAACGAGCAGGCCGAGTTTCCGGTTTTCACTATCGAGCGCATGACCCTGCGCCGCGACCCCATCTATCACAGCACCTATACCGGTAAGCCGCCGGACGAGCCGGCCATTCTGGGGGTGGCGCTGAACGAGGTATTCGTGCCGCTGTTGCAGAAGCAGTTCCCGGAGATTGTTGATTTCTACCTGCCGCCCGAAGGTTGCTCCTACCGACTGGCTGTGGTCAGCATCAAAAAGCAGTACCCTGGGCACGCCAAGCGGGTGATGTTCGGCATCTGGTCGTTCCTGCGTCAGTTCATGTATACCAAGTTCATTATCGTGGTCGATGACGACATCGACATCCGCGACTGGAAAGAGGTGATCTGGGCGATCACGACGCGGATGGATGCCAGTCGCGACACCACACTGGTAGATAACACCCCCATCGATTACCTCGATTTTGCCTCGCCGGTGACCGGGCTGGGTAGCAAGATGGGTCTGGATGCTACTCACAAATGGTCGGGTGAAACGACGCGCGAATGGGGGCGGCCGATTGTCATGGATGCGACGGTGAAAGCACGGGTCGATGATATCTGGCAGACGCTGGTCAAGGTTGGCGAGTAATATTTCGGAAGAAATACAAAGATTACGGAGACGACCCAACATGATTGATTCCGGGGAGCCGGCGGCCCTACGTGCCGCGCTGGCGGAACGCGACGCGGCGCGGCGGGAGATCAAGCGGTTGCGCTTGCAGCGCGAAATGCTGCTGGCTATCGGTGGCACGATGGAACTGGCGACGCTGTTGGCCCTGCTCAAGAAGGAGATGCTCGGCATCCGCGGGGTTGATGGGGTAGTCATTGCGTTGCTGGATGAGCAGGGCGACCATTTGGTGGTCAAGGATCTGACCTATCCTGAAGAATACCGCTCGCTCGAAGGTACTTTCCTCAACTACAAGATTCCGCTGGACGAATCGCGCAATCCTCACATCCGGGCCTTGTTGGAGCGTGCGCCGGTCATTTCCGATTCGCTTTCCGGCGACACAGATGTCAAGCTGACCCTGTCGCGCTGGAAACTGCGCCAGTCGGTTGCCTTGCCGATTGCGGTCGAAGGCGAAGGCGTCGGCTCGGTGATGCTGCTCTGTCAACAGAAAGCCCTGCCCGGCGCCGCCCAGGAGCGGGCGCTGGAACTGATTGGCCTCTTTGGCCACTCGCTCAGCCATGCTGTGTTGTACGACCGCCTGAACCAGCAAAAGCAGCTCTATGAAGCGGCAGCCAACGAGCAGGAGCGGTTCTTGCAGTTCGTTGTCGATGTGAATAACCTGACCCTGCCGGATCATATCTACGGCATGATCGGCGCCGAACTGATGCGCCGGATGCCTTTCGATGTGGCCGCCGTTTTCATGGCGCGCGACGGATGGCTGCAATGCTGCCGTACGGTGCCCAAGTCGGAGTTTTTTGCGCCGCAGGCGGCGGCGTTTCAACGGGTTTGCGACGACGATCCGATTCGCATCGATGTCATGGAAGGCGGTGTGCCCATCGCCTTCGTCCGCGATATTCCGATGGTCTTTCCCGATGCTCGGCTGATGATGGATCTGCCGATGGCGGAAAAGGCCAAGAACGCCCTCGCCAGCCTGGGAACGCCGCGTACCCTGGTGAATATGCCCATCCGCGCCAAAGGCAAGCCCATTGGCGTGCTGTTCATGGTCAGCCTGGTGCAGCCGTGCGCTGTCAGCAAGGAAGACCTGCGCCTGCTCGATCATCTGTCGGCCTTTTTCGGCTCCGCCATTTCCAACGCCACGACCTACGAACTGGCGGAAGGGCAGCGGCGTGAAATCGAGCGACTCAATCTCATCCTTCAGGACAGGGTTGAAGAACTCGCCGATCAGATGGCCACCGACAAACTGACCGGTCTCTACAATTTCCGTGCGTTCGAGCAGGAATTGCAGCGACGGGTGAATGAATGTGAGCGTGAATGTCAGGGCAATGCGCCGCCTGAGGGGCTTTCCATCGTGATCGCCGATATCGACCATTTCAAGCGCTTCAACGACCGCTACGGCCATGCCGCTGGCAATGTCGTCCTGGCGGGCGTGGCACGCGAGATGGCGCAGCTTTCCCGGAAGATGGATATGGCCTGTCGCTATGGTGGCGAGGAATTCGTGGTCATCCTGCCCAAGTGCGATACGGAAGGCGCCTTGATCTTCGCCGAACGCTTGCGCATCGCGGTCGAAAATGCCCGTTTCCGTCTCGATAGTGGTGAGGAAACCGGGGTCACGGTGAGCGTCGGCGTTGCCAGTTTCGTTGCTGGCGACAGCCATGAAGCCCTCTTCGAACGTGCTGATCGCGCGCTATACCGCGCCAAGCGCGGCGGCCGCAATCAGGTGCGTTCATGAGCGGCGGCGAGAGCGCCTGCCAGGTTGTCCCGCTCATGCTGGACGATCGCCGGCATGTGCGGGCGTTGCTGGAATTGCTAGATCACTATGCCAGCGATCCCATGGGCGGCGGCGAGCCGCTGTCGGCGGAAGCGCGCGACGGACTGGTTGTGGGGTTGTCGCGGACGCCCGGTTACGTCGGCGGCCTGGCCTGGCATGATGGCGAAGCGGTGGGGCTGATCAACTGTTTTCTGGGTTTTTCGACCTTCGCCGCCCGGCCTTTGCTCAATATTCACGATATCGCCGTGTTGCGGCCCTGGCGCGGCCGGGGTATCGGCCAGGCGCTGTTGGCTTTCGCGGAAGAAGAGGCCCGGCGGCGCGACTGCTGCAAGCTCACGCTCGAAGTGCTGAGTAACAACCACCGTGCCCTGGTGGCTTATGAAACGGCCGGATTCGCTCCCTACGTGCTGGACCCGGCGGCAGGGCAAGCCTTGTTCCTGCAAAAGAAGCTGTAGGCGATCAAGGCTGGCGTGCGACCCATAGCAGCAGGGCGTCGATGGCGGGTTGAGCCGCCTGCGCATTCGGGTGACTGACCAGAAAGCTGACCGCCACCCGGCGGCCGCGTACGTCCAGCGCGTAACCGGCGGCGGCACGCACACCCTCCAGCGTGCCGGTCTTGATATGAGCCCGACCGCTGGCGACCGTATCCTGCAAGCGTTTCTTCATCGTGCCGTCGAAGCCGACGATGGGCAGGCTGGCCACCAGTTCCGGCATCACCGGGCTGAACCAGGCATCGAGCAACAATCGGTTCAGACTGCCGGCACTGATGCGCTCGCTGCGCGAGAGGCCCGAGCCGTTGTCGATCACCAGTTCATCGAAACGCAGGCCGCGCGATTGCAGCCATTCCGTCACCCGCTGGCGGGCGCGTTCGGCGGTGGCGGGGCGCTCGGGTGAGAGAGACAAAAAAACCTGTCGTGCCATGACGTTGTTCGAGAATTTGTTGATGTCGCGCACCAGTTCCGCCAGCGCCGCTGAATCCTGCGCCGCCAGCAAGGTTGCGCCGGCTGGCGTGCGACCGGCACGTACGCCGAAGGCGCCGGGTGAGCCTGCCGTACCGCCCAATTCGTTCCACAGTGCACGAATCAGGCCGCCCGCCTGCGCGTCGGCACCCAGTGGCGCGAGATACAGGCTACGTTCGCCGCAGGCCGCGGCGTAGCTGCCCTGAAAGCTCAGCTGGCTGCTATCTGCGGATAGTCGAGGTGCCAGTCTGTCCTTCCAGTCGCTGCCGCATTCACCGCGCGTGAGCTGCAAAGCGTTTTCGATTTGCAGCCCTTCGTCGGGCGTTTCGACCAGCAGGCGGACGCCGCTGTTGGCGGGAGCGAGCGTGAAGCGCAGTGTGCGGAAATTGATCAGCAAGGCGTCGGGACCGACGTTGTAGGGACGCATCGGCTTATCGTCAAAGGCGCCGGGGTCGAACGGCGGCACCTCGAACGCACTGCGGTCGAGGACAATCCCCCTAGCGAGATGGCGCACGCCGCGCACGCGCAGTTGGCGCAGCAGGGCGGTGAGGTGTTCGATGGCGAATCGGGGATCGCCACTGCCGCGCAGGTAGAGCGAGCCCGTGAGCGTTCCATCGGACGTCAGTTCGCCGTCGGTCAGCGCCTCAGTTCGCCATTGGTAGGCCGGCCCGAGCAGATCAAGGGCGGCATAGGTCGTGAGCAGCTTCATTACCGACGCGGGATTCATGGGCACGCCGGCGTTATGCTCCAGCAGCGGCGAAGAAGCATCTACCGGCTGCACCACGATGGCGACACTGGCAGTGGGAATGCGTGCGGATTGCAGCGCGGTCAGTACTTCGGCAGGCAGTGTCGCCGCCGGCGCATGCCAGGCGGTCAGGCAGAACAGGGCGAGGAGCAGACGAGCGAGCATGGTGTTGGTCGAACGGAACGATATGCGCAGTGTAGCGCGAGGCGCAGCGCGGGCGAGTGGACGTTTCACTCAAATCGGTTATGCTTTGCGCGCCCCGCCAACATGAATCCGGAGACCGTGACGTGAACCGATTTTTAACTGCCAAGATCGTCAATACCTCCGAACTCGGCAAGGCCCTGGGCAAGGCCGAGGCTGGCCAGCTCATCCAGCGGGTGCTGAAGCGCATCGAGCGCGATGCGCGGGTAGCCGGTGGAAGGTTGGAGAAGCAGACCACTACGCGAGTGATTATCGAGTTTCCAGATCAGATCCAGGCAGAAGCGATGGCCTGGAAGGTTGATTCGGTGATTGCGGCGGTGCCGGTGCCCAAGGGATTGCGGCTCAAATCGGCGGTGTTTGTCGCCAATCGCGACGAAGCCGCGATCTGGGAGCAATCTCAATTTGAAACCCTGGCGGGCACGGGCATGGCTCGTACGCTCAATCGCGAGCGGCCGGTGGAGCGCATCGAAGTCAAATACGGCGAGCGCTCGTGGTTTCTCGATTTTGCCCACGCCAAGCTGACGGTGGGGCGCGATGCCGATAATGACATTGTGGTCAAGCACGAATGGGTGTCGCGGCAGCATGCGAGCCTGACCTGGGTCGATGCCAGGCTGTTGATTCGCGATATGAGCTCGAACAGCACCTATGTCCGTTACCTCGATAACGCCCGCGAAATTCGCTTGTGGCGTGACGAATGGACGCTGGACCGCGACGCTTCGCTGGCTTTCGGCATGCCGCTGGCCGTCAGCGAGGGAAAGGCCGTTCGGCTCGAAATCCTCTTTTAATTGTGTGACTTGCGCGTGCGGAAGTGGTTGTTTGCGACTGCAGTATTTCGCGAGAAGCGCACCAGACTTGGCCCTGCGCAAAGTTAGTTAGTACAAATGCACCATTCGTCGGTGGCTGACTGGCTTGTTACAGTGCCAGAGCGGCTTGCAAAGCCATTCCTTTAGTAAACTGGCAAAAGAGGGTTTGACATGGAGGCATTCGGTCATCTAGGCATTCGTACTCGTCTGACCATCGGATTCACGCTGTTGCTGGTGCTGATGCTGATCACCAACCTGCTTGCGCTTCAACGCATGGCCGGCATCATGGAAGATCTCAACCAACTCGTCGATGAGCGGGTCGTCAAAATCGACGAGGCTAGCCATGTTCTCGAAACCGCACTCACCAATGGACGCGCTCTGCGCGAATTGCTTTTGGCCGAATCGCCCGCTGAACGGGCAAAGATCAAGGACGAAGTGGCCAAACATCGCAAAGAAAACGCCGAATTGCTCACCAAGCTCGAAAGTCAGCTCCGGACTGATGATGCAAAGGTGCTGATGGCCAGAATCAATGAACAACGGGCCGGCCTGACAGAATGGTATACGCGGGTTTTTGATGCGGCGGAACGTGGACAGTCTGAGGCAAAGCAGGTTCTCTACAATGAATTCGTGCCTCGAAATAACCAGTTGATCGATTCAATGCGCGCCATGGTGGAGTTGCAGGAAAAATACACGCATCTCGGTTGAGGCTGATCGTCACAGTTACCAACAAGCTCGCTTGCTTGCCGTCGCTTTGCTCGTGCTAGGGTTCGCTATCGGCATTGGCGCCGCATTCTTGATCACGCGCTCGATCACGCGGCCGCTCGGCGAATTGCGCGAAGCGATTGTGGATGTGAGTCGCCGCAACGATTTTACGGCGAGCGTGCGGGTTGTCGGCAACGACGAGGTGGGTGAGACGGCGGCGGCTTTCAACGAACTGATGGAGACCGTGCGCGGCAGCTTGCAACAACTCAAGAATTCGATCGCCCAGGTGACCGAAGCCGCGCAGGGATTGGCCGTCACGGCCGGCCAATCGGCAAAGGCTTCGACAGCAACCAGCGAATCGGCATCGTCCATGGCCGCGACAGTTGAAGAAGTGTCAGTCAGCGTCAGCCATGTGTCTGAAAACGCTCGATCCGCTTCGGAACTGGCGCAGCGCGGTGGCTCGTTGTCAGCCGCGGGGGGATCGGTCATCCGCAAGACGGTACAGGAAATGCACTCCATCGGCGATGCCATCGACCGGGTGGCGGTTTCAATCACCACCTTGGGCGAGCATTCGCACCGGATTTCCAGCGTCATTCAGGTGATCAAGGATGTGGCGGATCAGACCAATCTGCTGGCGCTGAATGCGGCGATCGAAGCGGCTCGGGCGGGCGAGGCGGGACGGGGCTTTGCGGTGGTGGCGGACGAAGTGCGCAAGTTGGCGGAGCGTACGACGCTGGCGACCGGTGAAATATCCGAAATGGTGCGCAGTATCCAGCAAAGTTCGGAAAGTGCCGTCGAAGCCATGCGTACTACGGTGACACAGGTAGAGGCCGGGCGCACGCTGGCAGGCGAAGCGGGTCGGTCGATCACCGAAATCGGCGAGGCGGTCGAACAGGTGGTAGCCGTGGTGGGTGATATCGCCGAGTCGATTTCCGAACAGTCGTCGGCGTCGCAGAGTATTGCCCAGCAGCTTGAGCAGGTTGCCCAGGCCGCTGAGGAGAACAGCGCGGCGTCGTCGGCGACCTCGGAATCGGCGACCCGCCTTGGGCAATTAGCGGTCGAGATGCGCGCCACCACTGAGCGTTTCCGGGTATAAGGCGCCAGAGGCGGTTTTGGCTGGCCGGGCCTGCCCGGCAGGCAAGACGCCCACGTCGGGCGAAAGGTTGTCGCGCATCGGTCACGGAATTGTCACTGGCGGTCCCTAAGATGGGAAGCTGATCAAATCCCCCTCGCGCCGGGCGAGGCTGCCGCCGATGCATGTTGTTCGTACCCAGATTGCCCATCCCCGCAATCTTCCTCCCTCCGGGCGCCCGTGCCCGACCGACGCGCCGTTGGGCGACGGGCAGAAAAGTGCGGCGGATGAGCTTGACGACATTGTGGCGCGAGAGGCGCTGGAGGCGGTATTCCAGCCCATTCTCGACATCAGGACGGGGCAGTATTTCGGGTTCGAGGGACTGATTCGGGGGCCTGCGAACAGCCGGTTTCACCTCCCCGCCGAGCTATTTTTCTCGGCGCGCGCTGCGGGCAAGTTGATGGCGCTGGAACGGGCGGCACGGCGGACCATCGTGCGCCGCTTTTCCGAACTGGGTTTGCCCGGCCGCCTTTTCCTGAATGTCAGCCCCAGCAGTCTGTGTGAGATGCACGCACGCCAGGGCGAGGCACTCGCATACCTGCGGCAGCACGACCTGCATCCTGGCCGCATCGTGCTAGAAATTACCGAAAACGAGCATCTGGCTGATGTGGGCGAGGTGCTTGAGGCGATTACCTATTGCCGCAGTCTTGGCCTGACCATTGCGCTGGATGATCTGGGTGAAGGGTTCGCTAACTTGCGCATGTGGTCCGAAGTCCACCCCGAGATCATCAAGATCGACCGACATTTTATCGATGGCATCGCGCGTGACCGGCTCAAGCTGCATTTCGTCCGTGCCATGCAGACCCTGGCCGAGTCGTGCTCCGCGCTGATGGTGGCGGAGGGGGTCGAAAAAGCCGAGGATCTCTATTTGTTGCGAGATCTGGGTATCGCTCTCGCGCAAGGCTACCTGATCGAGCGGCCCAGCGCGGTGCCTTGCCTCACACCCGGTGCCGAAATTCGGGTGGCGCTGCGTGCGCACCGCAAGGTCGTGGTCTCGCACAGCGGGGCTGCGCAACGATTGCCCAAGGTGGTCGATCTGATGAAGCCCGTCATGCCGGTGCAAGCCACCAGCAGCAATGCCGAGGTGCTCGAGCGTTTCAAGGATGATCCCTTCCTTGCCTTTTTGCCGGTTGTACGTGGGCGGGTTCCGGCAGGTTTGATCAGTCGCGACCGCTTTTTCGATTTTCTGGCCCGTCCTTTCCGCTACGACCTGATCGCCAAGAAGCCTTGCACTTCGATGCTGGATCCGCATGTGATCTATATCGAGGGCAGCATGACCTTGCAGGAACTGGGGCTGAAGCTCTCGCGCGATGAAAAGTCGACGCTCGAAGGTTTTGTCGTGGTGGATGCCCAAGGCGCATATGTGGGGGTCGCCAGCGGGCGCGATGTCATGGCGGTGATGACCGAGATGCAGATTGTTGCCGCACGCCACGCCAATCCGCTGACGCAACTGCCTGGCAATGTGCCGATCAATGAACATATCGGGCGTTTGCTTGAATGCGAAGTGAATTTCGCGGCATGTTATGTCGACATCAATCACTTCAAGCCGCTCAACGACCAGTATGGCTACGCGCGAGGTGATGCGGTGATCGAAATGTCGGGCGCCATCCTGGTCGAAGCTTGCGATGCCCATCTCGATTTTGTGGGCCACATCGGCGGCGACGATTTCATGGTGCTCTTTCAGAGTACGGATTGGGTGGCCCGGTGCGAAGCTATTCTGCGTCGTTTTGATACGGAAATCAGAAACTTTCTCGACGCGGATGACATCGAGCGTGGTGGTATCGTCAGCGAGAGTCGCAGTGGCGAAATCGTGCAGCATCCCTTGCCCAGTCTGGCAATTGGCGCCGTGTTGGTGACGCCGGGCAAATTCAAGAGTCACCACGCCGTGGCCGCTGCCGCATCGACTTGCAAGAAAGAAGCGAAGAAATACGCCGGCAGCCAATTATTCATTGAACGGCGCAACGCCTGAGGCGCTGCGCTAAGGCGGCTCCATACGCGAACTGTCGTTGATCACTCAATTTGAAGCAATCCAACTGAGCTGCTCACCGGATTTGAGATTTTGGGGAGAGTGCTCCCTCCAACAGGGGAGTTTGCGACGACCCGATAACAAGTTGTTGCACGGTAGCAGCGTCAAATTGCCATCGCCTTTGGCTCGAACTCAGTTGGCGAGATAGCCCACTTCGTAAACCTGTGTTCCGACTTGGGCCAGATCGTTTTTGTAAGAACGCCATAAACGAAAACGAACCAAACTCCACGAGTGTGGCTCGAAACCCACGAGCGAACCCAAAGCCTCATCTCCATCGTTCTCTAAATTGACCAGCCGGCTTTCGCGCTCCTGTAGTTCGGCAAGGTCAGTATGGGGATCGATCCGAACAATTTCTCGCGTGGCAATCTTGGCCAGGGTGAATTCTGGCGACAGTTGTGCCTGCCAGACCGACCAGAGCTTGATCGCCGGCCAGCCAAAGGATGCGGTCAAGGCAGCAAAGCCGGGGCTGGCCAAAAAGCGATTGATGCCTTCGTTGCTTTCCCAGAGATAAAACGGTGCGTAGAGATTCTCACGGGTTCTGTGACCTTGCGAATCACGACTGGCAAGCACGAAGGCCTTGAACAACAGATTGTGAAAGCCATCCATTTTGTGGCCGTTGTCTGAAATACGTCGGCGAATGATCGCCATGTCGTAATCCGCCGGTAGGGTAAAGCTGTACTGCATGGCCAGCATGATGAACTCCTCAGGTTTTCGAATCGTCGACCAATGTCGCCCTGCCATTGCCGAACGACCACTCATCGGTTGCAGTGGTGGTAATCACCACCATGACATCTTCGTGGCGAATACCTGGGGTCGCCGCGAGCAGTTCGACCAGCCGGGCGTAGAAGGCCTTCTTGGTTTCAGCATTGCGCAGACGACCCGCCGTAATTGCGATCAACACGAAATCATCGCTGCGCGGCCCGCATTGATAGTGACGGTCGAATACCAGTTCGTCCTGCGCAAGCTGGTGAATGACATGAAAACGGTCATTGGCAGGTACCTCGAAGCATTCCACGAGCGCCTGATGCAGACTCTCCGAGAGCGCCCGCAGGTAATCCGGTGTCTTGCCCTTCAGTAGAGTTATTCGGGAAACCGGCATGATTTATCTTTCCTGCCGGTGCTGGACGGCCTGATTTTGGGCCGCAAGCGTATTAAGCAACTTGATGGCTGAAGCCGCCGTCGGCCAACCGGAATAAAAGGCCAGGTGGGTAATGATTTCGATCAGTTCCTCTTTCGTGACGCCGTTTTCCAGCGCCAGGTTGAGGTGGAAGGGCAACTGTTCGAGCCGATACATCGCCACCAGGGCGGAAACGGTGACGATGCAGCGTTCGCGCTTCGTGAGTTCCGATCGTTCCCAAATATCGCCAAACAACACTGCATCGGTGAGTTCGGCGAGCTTTCTTGCGTCCTCCCCCATGGCTTGTTGGCCGTAGCTTTGTGTCCCGTTCATTGCGGTTCTCCTGATTGAAAAATGAATTGACATCGCCACGATAATGATCAAAATCCGTTCTGAATATCGGATAGTTTTTGACTTTTAATCCACAAAATCGGGATGATTTGCATGCGGCAACTGAACTTCGATCTCGACGTCTTGCGCAGCTTTGTTATCGGCATCGAGCTTGGCAGCTTTGCCAAGGCGGCTGATCGTCTGGGGCGCTCAACCTCGGCTGTCAGCGCACAACTGAAGAAGCTCGAAGCTCAGGTTGATTTGCCTATCCTGAGCAAATCCGGGCGCGGTCTGGTGCTGACGCCGCGCGGAGAAACCCTGTTCAGTTACGCCAAGCGCTTGCTCGAACTCAACGACGAGGCAGCCACGGCCGTGCGTGGTGCCGATCTGGCTGGCTGTGTGCGCCTCGGTTTGCAGGAAGATTTTGGTGAGAGCTTGCTGTCCGAAGCTTTGGGCAGCTTCGCCCGCGCTCATCCGCATGTGCGTATCGAGGCCCGCGTGGCGCGCAACGCCGAATTGCTCGATCTGCTTGGTCGCGGCCTGCTGGATCTCGCACTGGCCTGGGATTCCGGCCAGGGCTTGGCTTACGGTCAGCGCATTGCCGAACTTCCGATGTGTTGGATTGGACGCCAGGGGGAAGTGACCGATTGGGAGGATGAACCGTTGCCGCTGGTAGCCTTCGAAGCCCCTTGCCTGATGCGCAATGCAGCGACCGCTGCGCTGGATCGGGACGGGATTGCCTGGCGTCTTGCCTTCAGTAGCAGCAGCCTGAGCGGTATCTGGGCGGCTGTGGCGGCCGGATTAGGGATCACAGTCCGGACTTCGGCCGGGTTGCCGGCCCGGTTGCAGGTGTTGGCGGGCATGCCGGAGCTGCCTCGCATCGGCTTGCTACTGCATCGGAGGCAAGCGGAGCCTAACGCAGTTGTCAGGCAACTGGAGACGATCATCCTGGAAAAACTCGGGCAACTGCTTCCGGTTCGTTGAGGATTTGCCGGTGCGTCCCGCCTGGTGTGCGCTCTGTATCAGCGATGAATGATGGGCTACAGAATTTTTCCGGTGCCCCTTGAAATTCGGTAAGGCCGCCACTATTATTAGCACTCGTCGGCGGTGAGTGCTAACAGCCTCCGTCGCTCCCCGGTCTGCGGGCCGGCCAGTCAAACCCTCAGTGAACCTTCATTGATACAGGAGTCATCTACATGAAAATCCGTCCGTTGCACGATCGCGTGATCGTCAAGCGTGTTGAAGCCGAACGCACCACCGCCTCCGGCATCGTCATTCCCGATTCCGCCGGCGAGAAGCCGGATCAAGGCGAAGTTCTGGCCGTCGGTCCGGGCAAGCGTGACGACAGCGGCAAGCTGATCACCCCGGACGTCAAGGTCGGCGACCGCGTCCTGTTCGGCAAGTACGCCGGCCAGACGGTCAAGATCGACGGCCAGGAAGTGCTGGTCATGCGCGAAGAAGACATCATGGGCGTGCTCGCCTGAGCCCCCTCCCCGAATACATTAGGAGAAAAGAATGGCAGCTAAAGAAGTCAAATTTGGTGATTCCGCCCGCGCCCGCATGGTCGAAGGCATCAACATCCTGGCCGATGCCGTCAAGGTGACGCTCGGTCCGAAGGGCCGTAACGTTGTGCTCGACCGCGCTTTCGGCGGCCCGACCGTGACCAAGGACGGCGTTTCAGTCGCCAAGGAAATCGAACTCAAGGACAAGTTCCAGAACATGGGCGCCCAGATGGTCAAGGAAGTCGCTTCCAAGACCTCCGACGTCGCCGGTGACGGCACGACCACCGCCACCGTACTGGCACAGGCCATCGTTCGCGAAGGCATGAAGTTCGTCGCCGCCGGCATGAACCCGATGGACCTGAAGCGCGGTATCGACAAGGCTGTGCTCGCCACCATCGAAGAACTGAAGGCTATTTCCAAGCCCTGCACGACCAACAAGGAAATCGCCCAGGTCGGCGCCATTTCCGCCAACTCCGACACCTCCATCGGCGACATCATTGCCCAGGCGATGGAAAAGGTCGGCAAGGAAGGCGTCATCACCGTTGAAGACGGCAAGTCCCTGGCCAACGAACTCGACGTCGTCGAAGGCATGCAGTTCGACCGCGGCTACCTGTCCCCGTACTTCATCAACAACGGCGACAAGCAGCAAGCCCTGCTGGAAAACCCGTTCATCCTGCTGTTCGACAAGAAGATCTCCAACATCCGCGACTTGCTGCCGGTGCTGGAACAAGTCGCCAAGGCCGGCCGTCCGCTGCTGATCATCGCCGAAGACGTCGATGGCGAAGCGCTCGCCACGCTGGTGGTCAACAACATCCGCGGCATCCTCAAGACCTGCGCCGTCAAGGCCCCGGGCTTCGGCGACCGTCGCAAGGCCATGCTGGAAGACATCGCCATCCTGACCGGTGGCACCGTCATTTCCGAAGAGACCGGTCTGACGCTGGAAAAGGCCACCCTGAAGGATCTGGGCCAAGCCAAGCGTGTCGAAATCGCCAAGGAAAACACCACCATCATCGATGGCGCCGGCGATGCCAAGTCGATCGAAGCGCGCGTCAAGCAGATCCGTATCCAGATCGAAGAAGCGACCTCCGACTACGACAAGGAAAAGCTGCAAGAGCGCGTGGCCAAGCTGGCCGGTGGCGTGGCCGTCATCAAGGTGGGCGCGGCGACCGAAGTCGAGATGAAGGAAAAGAAGGCCCGCGTTGAAGACGCCCTGCACGCCACCCGTGCGGCCGTGGAAGAAGGCATCGTCGCCGGCGGCGGCGTCGCCCTGCTGCGCGCCCGCGCCCAGATCGGCAAGCTAAAGGGTGACAACAGCGACCAGGACGCCGGTATCAAGATCGTCCTGCGCGCCATGGAACAACCCCTGCGTGAAATCGTCGCCAACGCCGGTGACGAGCCCTCCGTGGTGGTCGACAAGGTTGTTCGCGGCAAGGGTAATTACGGTTACAACGCTTCCACCGGCGACTATGGCGACATGGTTGAAATGGGCGTGCTGGACCCGACCAAGGTCACCCGCACCGCGCTGCAGAACGCCGCGTCCGTCGCCGGCCTGATGCTGACCACCGAATGCATGGTGGCCGAGCTGGTCGAAGACAAGCCGGCCACCGGCGGTATGCCCGACATGGGCGGTATGGGCGGCATGGGCGGCATGGGTATGTAATTCGCCTCGGCTCCCGCTAGAAAGCCCCGCCGTGCGCGGGGCTTTTTTTTCGGGCGCCACAAGCCGCAAGTCTGGCAGGAAAAAGAAAACCCGCGGTTAGCGGGTTTTTGCGTCCGGTACTGCGGGTAGCGTCCGGATTGTAGGCTCTGTTGAGGTTCTCTGTGGGGTCAGGGGCGGTTCGCCTGAAAAAGGTGGTAGGGGGCGCGGCCAAAGGCTCTGCAACCCCCTGAGCCGCGTTGAGGCAACGGCTCCTAGACCAAACAGGTGAACAGCCGCGTCAGAATAAGGTGTTTTGCTTACACTGGGCTTACAATAACAACATAAAAATACATTCGGAGACCGGCATGCGAATCTTGATTGCCGAAGATGACAAGGTAATCGCCGATGGCCTTGGGCGCTCACTGCGCGGCGCAGGCTATGCCGTCGACCACGCGGCAAACGGGTTGGATGCCGACAATGCGCTGGCGGCCAACGCTTATGATCTTTTGATTCTAGACATAGGCCTGCCCAAACTTTCGGGCCTCGAGGTGCTGAAGAGATTGCGGGCGCGCAGCTGCAGCTTGCCGGTGCTGATTCTGACCGCGTTGGACGGTACCGGTGACCGAGTGCGTGGGCTTGATCTTGGCGCGGACGACTACATGGTCAAGCCGTTTGAGCTGGCCGAACTGGAGGCACGCGTGCGCGCGCTGACCCGCCGATCAACCGGCACGGCGCCACGCATTCGCGTTGGGCGGCTGGAATATGACCAGATCAGCCGGACAGCCGCTATTGACGGCGCCAATGTTGAATTGTCGGCCCGTGAGACGGGTCTGTTGGAAATCCTGCTGAAGCGGCCGGGTCGGTTGGTCAGCAAGGATCAACTGGTTGATCACTTGTGCGGCTGGGGAGAAGAGGTCAGCCACAATGCCATCGAGGTATATGTTCATCGCCTGCGCAAGAAACTGGAGGCCGGTGGTGTCCGCATTGCCACTGTAAGAGGATTGGGCTATTCCCTTGAAGAACCCCGAAGTCACGGCGCGAACGCCTAGCAACCTCACCGAGCGCACCATCTTTGGTGAGGTGCTCGACTGGATGCTGGCCCCGTTGCTTTTCCTGTGGCCAATCAGCATCGCAGCAACCTACTACCTGTCCCAGAATATCGCCGATATGCCTTACGACGAGATTCTCGGAGGGCGGCTCGGTGAGATCGTGTTCAGCGTTCAGCGAGGCGAGGCAGGGTTGGCCTCTTTGCCTTCCGACGGTTTGTTACCGTCCCGGAATGAAGGCGCGACGACCACCTGGTATCGGGTTGTGCGCGGCGATGGCAAGCATTTAGGCGGGCGGGTCGAATTGCCGGCGTCACCCGCGCATCACTGGCGTGCGGACGATGCCGGCGAAATCGTCTTTCGTAATACCGAGTTCGATCGTCTGCGTCTCCGCGTTGCGCAAATGTTGCTGGCCACCGAGGACAAGGAACGCGATGCCTGGGTGCTGGTCGAGGTGGCCGAATCGCAGGAAAAACGTGTCCAACTTGCTAACAATATCGTGGCCACGGTGATCGTGCCGCAGTTCTTCCTCATTCCGCTGGCGCTTGCTCTGGTGGGGCTGGGGCTGAAGAAAGGGCTAGGGTCGCTGGGACACCTGCGCGAAACGCTGGGCGGCCGCGATGTAGCCGATTTTTCGCCTATCCCCGGAAGGAGCGTGCCCGAGGAAGTCGAGCCACTGGTCGATTCATTCAATGTGATGCTGCGCCGGATGAAGCGAAACGGCGATTCACAACGGCGATTCATCGCCGATGCCGCGCACCAGATCCGCACGCCGCTGACCGGGCTCAAGATGCAGGCGCAACTGGCGGCGCGCGAAAGCGACCCGGCGGCAATCCAGTCCGCTTTGCGACATATCGCAGCGAGCGTTGATCGCGCCACGCGCCTTTCGCAACAGCTGCTGACCCTGGCGCGAACCGAATCGGGAGAAATTGCCCATCAGCAATTTGAAAAGCTTGATCTCGACACTTTGTTGCGCGAATGCATCGAAGACTGGGTGATGCATGCCCTCGACCGCGAAATCGATCTCGGCTACGACCCCCATGGCGACGGATGGGTGGTCGGAAACGCGATGCTCTTGCGCGAGCTGGTCAATAACCTGATCGACAACGCGCTGCGGTATACGCCGGCCGGTGGCGCGGTGACTTGCCGGGTGTTGCAAAACGGCGAATTCATGGTGCTCGAAATCGAAGACAACGGGATTGGCGTCACGCCCGAACAGGCAGAACTGGTTTTTGAACGGTTCTACCGGGTTGACGACGCGCATTCGCAGGGGAGCGGGCTTGGTTTGGCTATCGTCCGCGAAATTGCGACCTTGCACAGCGCCTACGCGGCATTGCGGCCGAATCCACGCGGCAAGGGCGCAGTGGCGCGCGTCGTCTTTCCGTCCTGGGAAGATCCCGTCGCCGATCAGGAAACGGAGCAGTCTTACCCACAGGAGGCAGGACTGGCCACTTGACCCTGCGAGCGTTGACGTCCCCACGCGACTCGTGGATAATTCGCGCCTCTTAAGGCCAGTTAGCTCAGTTGGTAGAGCAGCGGATTGAAAATCCGCGTGTCCGTGGTTCGATTCCGCGACTGGCCACCAAGGTTTTCAGGGGCTTAGCCGAGAGGCTAGGCCTTTTTTACTTGGTCGCCGTGACAAAAACGTGACAATGTAATCACATTGCCTGTCGTCCCGGTCTCGATCCTAGATGCCGCAATTGCTAAGTGATCCGTTGCAAACTTGGCATAACGATCCACCATAGACCGCGTTTTCCAACCACCGAGCTCTTTAAGTTCGTCACAACTGGTGCCGGACTGGCGATGCCAGGAGGCCCAGGTATGGCGCAGGTCATGAAACCGAAAGTTACGCAATTCCGCCTTTTCCAACGCAGAGAACCATGCCTTGTTACTCACATTGGCTTTGATGGGTTCGCCACGATAAGTGAAGCAAAACTGCGAATGCTTTCCGACCTGTTCTTCAAGCACGGCTAGTGCATCTCGATTCAACGGAACGCCTCTCGGCGTGCCATTCTTGGTCTGATTTAACCAAGCCGTCCCTCGATGGAGATCAACCCGGTTCCATTCCAAGCCCAAAATCTCCCGCGCACGGCATCCGGTCGCCAGAGCAAATCGCACAATCGCCGCCAAATGGGGCGGGCAAAAAGATAAAAGCCTGTCGGCCTCTTCTCTTGTCAGCCAGCGATCCCTTTCGACTTCACCGGGCAACATGCGGATTTTCGGAATGCTATCGATCCACTGCCATTCATCGCGTGCTGTTCGCAGCAAATTGCGAACAAGCGCCAAATAGCGGTTGATCGTTGCGGGCTTATTGCCCTTCTTCATTTCTCCTTGGATGATTGTCCAAATTACATCGCCATTGATGTGATTCAGCTTTAACCCACCCAGATACGAGTGAAGATTCCTACAAATTCGCCGGGTATCCCGGTAACTTCTCAGCGCTGCTTTGACTTCCAAATACCGGACTACCGCCTCCTGCCAAGATCGCTCAGGCTTGAACCCGAAGTGCTGCTGCCGGTAAGCATCCAATGTCAGCTTGGCTAACAGGGCTTCGGCGTCTTCGCGGTTTTCAGTCCCAGCGCTTTGGCGTATTCGGATTCCGTTCGGGAGCGTTGCTGCAATCCACCAGAACCTAGAATCCGGTCGCCGGTAGACTCCTGTTTCACGGGCCATAAAGACAACTCCTTTCCGGCCCGCCAATGCTCGCGCTGCTTATACTCATCAAGCCAGGCATCCAAGTCAAGCTTGTCATACACCGAGCGCCGTCCCATCTTGATGAACGGGACGTGCAACTCGGCCAGCAGCGTGATCCCGATCCCGAGATACGCCGCCGCCTGTTCCTTGGACAGACAACGCGCAGCAGGCAAAGGCAGGCCGTGTTCATCCATCTCAGCCCCCTGATTCCTTGCGATACGCCTTAGCCTGATCCGCAATGGCCTGCGCCTGTCTCTCCGCCTCCTGCTCGGGGTGATTCAGGGCCGTGTTGTACTGGCGATGTTTCAAAGCCAATTGTTCAGCCACAAAATTATCGAAGGACAACCCCTGCCCATAAGCTCGCTTATCCAGGTATTCGAGCAACTGCGCGATGAAATCTTGGCTGCCTTCGTAGGCCTCATTCGCGGCATAACCATGCTTAGCCAAGAAAGACAGCATGACACTCCCCGCCATCTGAAAGAGCTTGTCATCCTTGGGACTCCTGGTCGGACTGAAACGCTTCGACAACGGCCCGCCCTTACTCTCCCAATCGATGGACGAGAGGAACCCCCACAGCGGATGAATCGGCCAACGAGAGCGAGTCTTGTCCTCGCTGTTTGGCAACGTCAGACGCAGCCAATCCGTCGTGGCATAGCTCCACAAGCCATTGAGATGGGAAAGCACTTCAGAGAGCTTGGAAAGCCCCTTCTGGGTCAACACTTCCCGCTTCAATTCGAACTCCAAGCGCCACACCGTTTCACCGGGTTGCCATCCGGCTTTCTGCCAGAGTTCGAGTATCCAGTCCTTCTTGCTGACTACGATTTCCAGGACCTTGTTATACAACCTGGCAGACAGAATGGCGCCCAGGCCAATCGACCAGCCTGTGAACCTACCGAGGGAGGAATAGGTATTGATGGACGCGGCGCGAGTCACCCAGGCTTGGCGATCCCAACTTTCCATATCGACGGAAGAAACGAAGTCGACATAGAGATCGATCCGGCTGACGTTCGCAGCTTCTTTGATCTCGCCGAGTTCGGAGAGCAAAGACAATAGATGCTTCTCTGCGTCCACCGGACCGACGTGGGCGAGATAGGCGGCTGAAATCTTTACATACGCCATGGGGGCATGATTCCCCGGCTTTCTTGGCGGCTGTGAGAGTTGGATACGGAAAGCGCCATCTTCCAGGATGTAGCTAAACAGAGAAGTGCCCTTGTTCTTCACTTCAAAGACGTGACTTCCCAAAGGCAATTGCGCCTTGCCCACGTCGTCGGGATTCTCGGATTGGGCCAATGCTTTGAGTGATCTTAATCGGGCATCGGTATCGGCGAACAACGTACCGGGATAGGAGAGATAGAGACTATCCACGCCCCAACGGAGGGCTTTAAAAAACCCATTCTGTTGCTGATTGCTGTTATCGGGGTCTCTGATAGAAGGGGGCGACCCCGATACCGACGTTTCCACCCCTTCTTGCCCACCGTCCGCCTGCGCCACAGGCGCAGTGCGGGCGGCGGTCAGGGAAGGGGTGGCTGGGTTTGAATCGCTGTGCGCTCCTGTACCGACAGCGCCGATTACTTCCGACTTCTTCATATCCGTTCCTTTCGGATGGCGCCAGGTTTGCCACTTTGGCTGCCTGGAACGGATACGAATTAAATAGAGGTCATCACCTACCGACTGTCAGTAATTTTTGAGCGTTTTAGCTAACAGCTTTTTGCTTCATGAACTGGTACGCGAACTGACGAAGGTTTTCGGCGACGTCGCCAACGTCCGTTGCGCGATCAGCGGCTACTAGATTTAATTCTTCGACAAAGAGCTGATGCAGTTCAGCGGCTGAGAGTTTTTTTGCGCCAGTTTCATGGAGAACCTGAAGTACGAGGCGCATTTGTTGGTAGTTACGCTGCTCTCGCTTGGTCAGCTTGCCGTTTTCCGCGCGCCGCAATTTCCTGAGAAATTTCTCTTCGTTTATCAACACACGTTCACTGACGTATGCGTTGATCGAGGGGCAGGCCAAGACGGTACGATCAATCTTGACTGCGCTGAGGAGCGCTTTCTCCGCGTTCGGCAGCCTATTGCGAACGGCGGCGACCTGTTCATTCAGGTAATACCCAAAGGTCACTAGAGAGCGGAAAGTTTCAGTAAGAGAGAAGACCGCCCCGAAAACGGCTGCTACCCTTGGCCGCAATTCATCCTTGTCTTCAGGCGTAAGCGGCTGTTCTTTCAACTGCTGGTCCAACTGTCCAAGATCTTCCTGGATGAACTGTACGGGGTGTTCGGCTTGAGACAATCCAGTAATTCCGTCGGATTCTCCGATCAATTCAGCAACCGCTTGGGCATGTTCCAATATCGGCAGTTCATAAAAATCATTCCAGACTGCACTAGCGCAATCAGGTGCAAAGAATTCGGCACGTTTACCGGCCAATTCGATGCGCGTCTCGGTTGCCGTGGTTCCGAACTGTTCCGACAGTTCCAGAAATATGAGCAAATCTACTGATGAGAGTTTCCCGAAGTTCATGACTAACTTAGTTCTCAACGTTGTTTAGAGCAACTGGACTACAACCCAAGGATGATGAGGAGGTAAGTTGTCCAATAAGAACTAAAAAAAGCGGTATCGGGTTCGCAAGCTAGCCTCCAATTGCCTCTCTTACTCTACGGATCAACTTAATCGCATAGGCGCCTGGCACTTGTGCGGAAAAGCCGTATGCCATTGCACTTAACGCAATAGCCCATGGCTCCGATACTAGCGACGCCAGAGCAACCAAGACGATCAGGCCAATCAGGATGCCAACAACAGCCGCTTGTGCCTGTGGTACTCCAAGGATTTGGTTTTGAGGTACTTTGAACTTAAGCTTCACTCCCTTAACTGCAATTGAAAGCCAGATGGTCGGTGCGGTGACGGAATTTGCGGAATTCAGATATGCAATTCTAATAACCTGGTTCCGATTGAATATAGGAATAACATATTCTCGCTGTCCGTTGTAAATATTCCACTGGGCATCTGTTGGGGTCTTGCCGGTCTCAATAGCCAATTGCTTATTGTATTTTTCTGACCACTCAAGATTTATCGGATTGTCGAGAAGTTGTGTCTGTTCTGTCATCAATTTTGTATCGTTTGTATAAACACGAACGGATACGTTTTCATAATCGTTAAGGCTCTCATTTTTCATCTCAAGTGTTGAAAAATAGAGATTTGAAATGGGCTGTCCATTTAGTGTTACAGCTACGTTTCCAAAAACGGGGTCCTCTGTAGTAACACCAACTCTGCTGTGCGTAACAGAGTAGGAAAAAACACCTCGCCGATTGAGTATTCGCTGAGTGAGCCAAGCGGTTACGATACCTCCCACGCCACCAGCGATCACTGAAAAATATTGGTGCTGAAAAATCTGAAGTAAGTCAGTCATAGCCCATCACAATTGTTAGTACGGCGTCGGACTAGTAATTACAACGGTTTGAGAAGCAATGCAATTCGACTATTTTGAATGCAAGTTCCATACGTTTTCATGATTTCTTTAGCAATCGAACAAATTCCTCGCTCATCCTAAATATAGGTGCACTCCCAACAGAAACATCTTGAATGTAGCCAGCCTCCCGTAAGAGCGCACATTGGTTGCGGACATGTGGGTGTGTTGATTCAAAGTAAGAAAATCGAGGGAGGCTGCTGTTAAAAGTAACTCGATCATTGGGAAGGATGACGAATTCACGAATCGTGCCCGAATTATCGCCATTCAAATCGATGATTATTTCTTCGAAAAGTGATTTCATAAGGCTCTGGAGTTCAGAAAAACGTTGTTTGCGCTCCTGAGCCGCCTTCTTTGCTCTTCGCTGATCTGTATACTTATCTGCAAGGTATGTTCCGGCGCTTCCGGCCGCTGCGCCGCCAAGAAATGTCACAAGGTGCGAAATATTAAAGAGGGTTGCGGGTTCATTTGGCATTTTCTCTATCCAATAAGCATTGGACAACGATGATCCATCACTGTCAGCTTCAGCATTTCAGGATGATACGGCGTGCTCCATAGAGAATAAAATCGAGCCTGCAAAGAGTCAGAGCTGCAAGTGGTGCACGTGGAAGTAGTGCAAACACCATGGATGCGTTCTTAGAGTGATCTCTAGTCCTTCGAATGTTCTTTGCAAGACATCGAATTAATCCAAGTTGCTTTGCAACAAGCTGAACGTTGCCAATGGCATTGTACTTCGGCTTGCAGAAAAACCAAATGACCAGCTGTATCTGGTGGCTGCCGCGACAACTAGAAATCCGGGCTCAGATGACATACGTGACAAAAGCCACCGTGGTTTGGCGGCTTTTGGCGAGTGTTGGCGGTGCCAATCATTTGATTAATAAGCAAAATTCAAAATTGAAAATCCGCGTGTCCGTGGTTCGATTCCGCGACTGGCCACCAAAATTCAGCGCCCAACTGTTCTCAGTTGGGCGTTTTCATTTGTGCTTCCCGCAAACCACGCGGGGATCGCACCCATTCTGCGTGTGCCAGAGGCGTGCGCGACCTGACCCGAAGGGCGGTCAGTTCGACACTATTCTGCCCTCTGTTCTCTCAAAATCTCCACCAACTCTTTCGCCAAGGCACGCGCACATTGCCTTATGCGGCAAGGAATTATGCATGCGTCGGCGCTTCGGGTTTGACTGCTGGCTTGGATGGCCAGCCCAATACGGAAGCTGTCATCGTAACCGAGCGGATCACTTCGGTACGTGGAAAACGAGTACTGTCACGGTCAACTCGCGATTGGTATCGCCATTTGCATGAAACACGTAGCGGAATCCACTCTCGTGTGGCCAGCTCACTGTACGCTTGAAGTTACTATGTGCCTTGGCACTTGCATCAACGCCTGTACGTACCGTCGTCATTTCCTTACCGCGATTGAACACCAGGATTACCGTCTTGCCGTCCCGCCAGGTGGCGTAGCTCAAGAGTTGGTCGATCGCCTCCCCAAAGGCCTTCGGGCCCTTCCAGAATTTGCACTCGGCAATGAAGACGTTGCGTTCACCCTCGCGCAGCAGGATGTCGGTTTTTCCAGACATATTGAACGTCTCGCCCATGGCCTTGCCCTCAAATTGGCCGTTGAGCTGAACGAGAAAGTGCTGCCGTAGCGCTTCTTCATCCATCGTCTTAAAGGCATCAGGGCTGCGTTCCATTACGAGCGTCATGTCTTGCATGATTTTGAGCGCCTGCTCGTACTGCTCCATCGCCCAGGCCGGCTCCGGTGTGAAAGGCGCAGCACTCGCAGGGGGAAGAGCAGGAATCGCCTTTTTACGCGCTGTTGGTATTGCGTATGTCGTAGGTGCGTCTTCGCGTCGCTTGACCGGGATGCCGAGAGACGCCACTCGTTGAGATTGGGCCAACAGCCGCTCTCGACGTTGCTGGATCGCTTGCTCAGCGATGGCGCTTAGCCCGTTGTTATGCGCGTCAATCATCGGGCGTTGCCATCCGAGGTATTGCTCAATATCTGCCAACGAGCGATCGATTAAAGGTCTGACATCACGCGGTGCGTCGGCAGGCGAGTCGTAGCGAAGTACTAGCTCGTTCTTCTCGATGATCGCGCGCGGTGGATTTGAGGTCGAGGTATTGGGCTGAGCGTAGAACAACTCTGCCTCACCCTCGAAGGGCACGCGCACCTCGACACGCTCGCCGGGTACCATGCACGGGCGACTCTTGTCGTCGATCCATCGGTTGGAGTCATAGCGGACATCGACCTGTGTTTCGTGATGATCGGCGTACCATTGATCGCGCAAAAGGCTGATCGGCTCCACACGGTACTTTGCCGCCAGATAGCTTTTTAGATCGTCGGGTGCGGTGTTCAGCAACCTGTCGGGTTGAAGGCTTTCGATCTCCCGGCGTATTTCGTCAACTGTGTTGCGTAGCGATTGGCTGAGATCATGCGTGCAGAAAAGCAGGCCTTTGCTTTTATCGATACCTCTTCCGAACATTATTTCTTCCTCTGTTTGTTGTCACGGGTGATTGAGGTTGGATGCGCATGGCATCCAGTACACACCTTGGCGCCGGTTAGACTCCACAAGTGCTCTGTAGGCGTGCAACGGCCCCTCGTACTCCGGCTTACCCTTGTTCGCCGCTTTTACCTTGAACAGGTCGATCGGCTTGTCACTCTCCTGTCCAGCTTTCAGCATAACGCGCTCGCCATCGACCTTGACGCCTTTGAATGACCAGAGTGCGCTGAAGATGGCGGCTTGGCCTTCAGTGCACCGAATCGGTCCATGGGGCCAGTCACTCAATATCACCCAACTGAAGTCTGCCGAGAACGGCCCATGGACAGGCGCCCATGGATCGGCTGCGACATTTAATTCTGTGCCCGCCCCTGGGCGAATGTAGGCGATCCCACCTCCGTAGAACGTGAAACGTTCCTCCAACGCCAGCCACTCGATGCCCACGCTGAATGGCGATCCGCGTGTCGTGCGCGGCCTCGGCGTGATCACCCGAATGTCGCCGCCCGCCACGCGCACCCGATCCAACAACGCGGGTTCTTGCAGCACGCGCGTCAGATCGCGGGCGAGTAGGACGGGTGACCGGCGGATATCACCCAGTCGCCACACGCCATCGCCCAGATCATCAATGCCGTCGCGGCTTTCGATGTCGAGCGCGAGACGCATTTTCTGCCGAAACCAGTCCTCGTTCAGCGCCAGCGCAGTACCGTCGTTCGCTTCGACGGCCACGGGTCCGCAGTCCGGGCAACGGCACATCCGTCCACCCCGGCCATCACTCCAGACCTGCGCCCGGTGCTGTTGGCAGTGCGGGCAGAGCACGAACGACTGATCCACCGTCGTCGGCTTGACCGCGTTAACCAGAACAGACAGCGTGTCGACATCGCGTGGTGAGAGCGTGGCGCGCAGCACGGGCGTACCGCCCGCGAACAGGCGGCACACTAAGGCCCAGGCATCGTGCGCCGCCATCGATCAGTCCTCGAATACCGACGGGGAACTGATCGCGTCCACCTCTGGTGGCAGTTCCTGGGCACTCAAGGTCTGCCCCTTTTGCAGGATGCCGACCTTGACCAGGTAGCGCTCCAGTTGCGCCTGCAGCTTGTTGTCGAACTTGTGCAGGTTCAGACGCCCCTTGCTGGTCACTTCGATGGTGACCACCTTGGCACGCGTCCGGCCCGGCTCCGGCGGATAGTAGAGATTGACCTGCGCCGCCGTCACTGCCCACTGTCCTTCCAGCGGGCCGGGAAGCTTCTCCTTCAGCAGTTCATGCACCGAGCGCTGCTGGCTGGCCTGCATCGCCGTGCATTCGATCTTCAGGTCGCCGTCCGGGCTCAGCAGGGTGAGCGACTTGAGTTGTATCAGAGAGAACCCGTCGTCGAACACCTCCGGTACATCGAAGCCCGTGCGCAAGGTGGACAGGTCCAGACACGGCGCTTTGATCTTCTGTGCATTCGCCTTGACGCCCAGCACATGCTCCGCGAAGGCCTCGACCAGCATCTGCTGGACTTTCTGGCCGCCGCGCACCAGCGTGCGCACGACGCCAGTGGCTTGGGCGTACTCCAACACCATGTGGATGTTCGGATTGCCGACCCGGCGCTTCAACACCACGCCTTCGAACTCGAGGCGCAGCATGGCCAGATCCTTGACATGGACCGTCAGCAGATAGACGCCGGGGCTGCGCTCCACCAGGTACGCGACGCAGCCATCGCCGCATTGCCGCTCCCGCTGGTAGAACGCCGAAATGGCTTGGCGCAGCCCGGTCATCGCTACTTCGGTGTCGATCGGCGTGCGCTTGACGCCGAGGTCGTATTGTTGGGCCTGTGTGCCGTGATGTGCCCAGAAATCGAAATCGCTGGCACGCTCGAATAGCGTCGGGTGATGGGTGTAGAGCCAGAATGAGCGCTGAAGGTCACTTTGGCACAGCGCCAGTCCGGTCACTGCTGCCGGGTCGGCCATCGCGGCCTCGAACATCGCCTGCCGGCCCGCCTCGTCACCCAGTGAAACGCTGGCCATGAGATTGGCCGCCATCCGGTCGCGCGCATCCGTGTCAGTCCACGCGGTAACCACTTCTACCAAGGTCTGGTTGGCATCAGCTGCATCGCCCGGATTGATCTCAGGCATTGACAAGCCGTGGCCCGTCAGGAAGTCGCGTAACGTCGCATCCACCGGCAGCTCGAGCATCACGTCGACAAAGGTTTTCTTCATCTTGTTCGTCCTTTCTGAATCGGCGTCGGAGGTCTGCGACCGATGTTCGGAATGCACTGGCCAGCGACATGGTTACTGAACACGCATCTCACTCAAGTAAAGCCACGAGATACAAGTGCGATTCTGAACCTCGGATTTCCGCTTGTCAATCAAAGGAGCACATCTAGACCTTTTGCGTATCACGTGGCTATACTATCGGCCTTGCTTTTATTCACCGATTGGTTTTTCACTACGGGAGCATCGCCATGGCTTCGGAGTTCGGAGCACGCCTGCGGCGTTTGCGCGAGGCGAAGAAATTGACCCTGCAGCAGGTCGCTGATGCGGTCGGTTGTACCAAGGCATACATCTGGGAACTGGAAATGAAGGATGGGCAGCGCCCCACAGCGGAGCGGATTCAGAAGATCGCTCAGGTGCTCGGCGTGACGATGGAGGATGTAATGGGCACGCCCATGCAGCAGGCTCCCGAAGCCAGCCCCGAGGACGTCGCCTTCTTCCGTGAGTACGCCGTAATGTCAGAGGAAGAGAAAAAGCACTACCAAGATGTGCTCAAGATGATGTTTTCACGCAAAAGCGGTGACTGAAAATTGAGCGCAGCACAGGCCCTGACGGGTTCCATTGCTTCCAGCCATGTCATCAAGTGGTTGCGGGCCTGGTACAGCGAGGGCATGCCTGATGCCATCGACTTGGAAATCGTCCGGCAGATGCTGCCGGACACGCCCTATGGGGCGGGTGTTCGGGAGATCAGGCCACCGGTGGAAATTCATGGCGACACGTTCGAAGGAATGCTGGCGCGCGATCCAGATGACCACGCGGTTTGGGGTATCGCCTACAACGGCAAGGCTCGACGTGAGCGGCAACGCTTCACCATTGCCCACGAGTTGGGTCACTTCATCTTGCATCGCAGTCAGCAACCAAGTTTCAACTGCGACAGCCAGAGCGTTCACACCGGCATCGATGGCCTTCGCCAGATTGAGCGCGAAGCAGACGAGTTCGCTGGCAACCTGCTGATGCCCGGTGACCTGCTGCGTGATTGGATATCGAACCAGCGCATCGATCTACACGTCCTCAGCGCCATTGCCAAGCGGTTCCAGGTTTCATTCGAGGCGTTGTGCATCCGCTTCATCAAGTTCACCAAGCAGCGCGCAATCCTCGTCTATTGGGACAATGGCTTCGTGAAGTATGAATGGCGTAGCAGCAGCGCCGTCAGGACGCGGGCGCGCATCCGGCGGAACGGTGACCCACAGGAGCCATTGCCTGGCACGTTGGCCGCCGATGCCAGTATCGACCAAGAATGGGATGGCGTTGAAATGTCAGCGGCGATCTGGTGCCCGGAAGAGGCAACTCATATGAAGCTGTGGGAGTTCAAGCACAGCTACAGCGCACGTGACCGAATTCTCACGTTGCTTTTGCTCGAAGATGCCGAGCCTCGCTCATGGGATCGGTCATGGCAGGAGGGCGAGAGCTTCGACAGCTTTGACCAGTTCGTCTCGAACGGCCAGTTGCCGGTCCGATAAGTTGCGCCCAATGAATCACGTGATAACGCAACCAACGGATGAAGATCTGCCGACTCAGCAGCGCGAGATTCAGCGAATGCTGGGCCGATGCCTACTGCGCTTGCAGCAGTATGAACACCTGATCAAGGCCATTGTCGCGCATCACGAAATTGCTGGCCCCGCACATTCCTTGGAGTCGATTCGCGCTGAACGAATCGCCGATACCGCGAGCAAGACCCTTGGCACGTTGGTTGGCCAGCTCATCGGATCCTATGTGGTTGCCGATGCAGCCGACGCTTCGACCGATCTCACGACCGGGGCATCCGACAATGTCATTTCATTCGGAATGCGCATGCAACTGAGCTTGTCTGCCGAGGACTATGCTCGGACAGAAAACGAACTCAAAGAGCTCGTGCTGCTACGGAACAACCTAGTTCACCATTTCATTGATCAACACAACCTCTGGAGTGAGGATGGATGTCGTAGCGCCCATGATGCATTGGTTACGGCCTCCAGCCGCATCGATCAGCACTTCGAGCAACTGCGTGGGTGGGCTGAACATATGGAGCAAGCGCGTCAGTTAGCCGCCGAATTCGTTCAGTCAGATGCGTTCCATGACTTCGTCGTCAATGGAATTGCGCCGGATGGGACTATAGAGTGGCCCGCAGCAGGAATTGTGCGCGCACTGCGAGAGGCTGCCGAAGAGTTGGCCATCGATGGATGGACGCCTGTCGCTGCGGCTGGCCGATGGATTGCCGAACGCCACCCAGATCAGTTACCAGCCAAGTACGGGTGTAGTAGCTGGCGGCAGGTGGTTCATGAATCCCGCGTTTTTGAGCTTCGGTACCGCGAAGTAGATCGACAACGCGCTGCTTGGTATCGCCCGAAAGAGGCGTAGATCGTAGTCATTGCCAGGCACAGTCGGACACTCAGTCTCAGGGCTCCGCATAACTCCGCTAAAACACGTTACCCGGAGGTGCCTTCGTTCATAGCATGAGCAGCGTTTTCTTATGGAACGCTTCCCAACATGAACGACATCGAACACACCTTCATCACCCCGAGTAATTTGGCGCCTCGGCACGCGCACGCAGAAATTGCCGATTTGCTGTCCGCAGCCCTGCTGCGCCTGCGCTCCAGAAATTCACGATCAGGAGATCAGAAACATTCAGGCGACAGAGAGTCGGTTTGTCTTGGCTTCTCCAGCCAACAGCGCGTGAATGCGAACCCCGATCAGCAAGAAGGAGTTCGCCCATGACGACACACGCACCCCTGCCCGACACCGCAACCATATCGGCTCGAATCGCTCAGCTGCCCCTGTTACCGATGGACAGCCTCTGGGCGCTGTGGGATGAGCATTTCGACCAGCGGCCGAATCATCATCACCGCACCTGGCTGGAGAGTCGCCTTGCCTACAAACTTCAGGAACGTGCCTACGGTGGCCTCAAGGTTTCGGTACGGCGCAAACTGGAAAGCATCGGCGAGACTGGCGTGCTGCCGAAGAATCTGCAACGCGATGCCGATCGCCTTCTGCCCGGCACCATACTGACGCGGACCTACGATGACATCGACCACCATGTATTGGTGCGCGGTGTACGCGACTTCGAATATCGAGGCCAGCGATTCACCAGCTTGAGCGCCATTGCCAGGGTGATCACGGGCAGTCCATGGTCTGGTCCTCTGTTCTTCGGACTCAAGTCGCGCAACAAGAAGGAGGTCGTATGAGAACCATGCGCCCCATGCCCGCTTCTTCGCAACCGATCGTTCCGAAGAAGCGATGCGCCATCTATACGCGCAAATCCACGGATGAAGGTCTGGACCAGGAGTACAACAGTCTCGAAGCGCAACGGGACGCCGGCCTGGCATTCGTCGCCAGCCAGCGCCACGAAGGCTGGGTTGCTGTAGGCGATGGTTACGACGACGGCGGTTACTCGGGAGGAAATTTGGATCGCCCCGGTCTCAAGCGGCTCATGGCGGACATCGAAGCTGGTGGAGTTGATATCGTGGTGGTCTACAAAATCGATCGTCTCACGCGCAGCCTGTCAGATTTTGCCAAGCTGGTGGACGTGTTCGATCGCAACGGTGTGTCCTTCGTTTCGGTCACCCAGCAGTTCAACACCACCACGTCCATGGGGCGGCTGACGCTCAACATCCTGCTGTCCTTTGCCCAATTTGAGCGAGAGGTCACTGGCGAGCGTATTCGCGACAAGATTGCCGCCAGCAAAGCCAAGGGAATGTGGATGGGCGGCATGCCCCCATTGGGCTACGACGTCGTGGAGCGAAAGCTCGTGGTCAATGCCTCCGAAGCGAACTTGGTGCGTGGCATCTTCCGGCGTTATGCCGAGCATGGATCGGCGGCACAACTGGTTCGGGAACTAGCCATCGAAGGTCACACCACCAAGTCCTGGGTGACCCAGGGTGGCCAGCATCGCCCGGGGCGCCCCATCGATCAGCAGTATCTGTTCGCCATGCTGCGCAACCGTATCTACCTTGGCGAAATGGTTCACAAGGGGCAGAGTTTTCCGGGGCAGCACGAGGCCATCGTGCCACCAGAACTCTGGAACGCGGCTCACGCCTTCATCGAACGGCGGAAGCAGGGCCCTCGTGAGCACCGCACCGAACATCCCGCACTCCTGGCCGGTCTACTGTACGCACCCGATGGGCAGCGCATGATTCATCACTTCACGAAGAAGAAAAACGGACGCCTCTATCGCTACTACGTGCCCTACCTGCACAAGCGGCGCAATGCAGGGGCCACATTGCTGCCCGGTACCGAAGATATAGGTGCCCTACCTGCCGCCGAGATCGAGGCCGCAGTTTTTGAACAAATCCACCTGGTGCTCCGCTCGCCGGAGATGCTCGTCGCCACCTGGCGTGCCTGCCAGAAATATCCCGCTGGTGCGGATCTCGACGAAGGACATGTGCTGATCGCGATGCAACGAATCGGCGCAGTGTGGGAACAGCTCTTTCCGCTTGAGCAGCAACGTATCACGCAACTGCTGATCGAGCGTATCCAAGTGCACGGGCAAGGACTGGATATCCTTTGGCGCGAGGACGGGTGGATTGGGCTGGGCGCTGACATTGCGCAGCACCCTCTGGTTGAGGAAATGAAGGAGTCCAGGGAGGAAGCGTTCGCATGACAACGACCATCAAACCTGCCATGAAAGCGAACAATCCCCGTCTGCGTAGTGTCCGTATCGATATCGGTGGCGATGCTCGCGACTACACCACAGGTCATCAGCGCGTGACGCTGGTGCCGCTGACTATCCGGCGTAAGCAGAACCGGAAAGTGATGATTCCACCTCCTAGCGACGGATCAGGCCAGGGCAACGGAGGGCATGATCTGCCAATGATCAAGATGTTGGGCAAGTCCTTCTACTGGCAGCGTCTGCTCGACGAGGGGCGCTATCCAACGGCGAACGATTTGGCGCGGTCATTGAAGCTCGAGCCCGGGTGGGTGGCAGAAGTCTTGCGCCTGACCACGTTGGCACCGGACATCATCGAGTCGGTTCTCGAGGGGCGCCAGCCCCGTGATCTGAATCTCCATACGTTACGCGGCCGTCGCGACCAACTACCTCGTGATTGGCAAGAGCAACGCAAGGCGCTGGGATTCGCGCCCTGATCGGCTAATTCCGAAATCCTGATGCTGACGGCGAGCCCTGTGCTCGCCGTTTTTGCGTCTACGGCCCGGTATTGGCGAACCAGAAGTTCCGTCGTGGTTCGCCATTCGGTCCCTCTTATGTTCGCCACCCGACGACTGAAATGAGGCCTGCAATTCCTCAACAACGTCATAGGAGGCTTACATGCCGACACCAGTCAGTAACACCCCTCAATCGCCCCACCCGGCGATCAACAGCCTGGCACCGGGCGACCGGCGGGTCTTGAATGAAAACGAGCTCGCGCAGCGTTGGGGTGTCAGCCCCAAGACCCTGCAGCGTTGGCGCAGCGAAGGTCGCGGACCTCGCTATCTCAAGCTGTCGAAGCGGGTCAGCTATCCCCTCGAGGCCGTCATCGACTTCGAATATAGCGCACTGCACGACTCGACTTCCGAGCGTGTGGCGCGGTGAAGGAGATAGCGATGAACGACCTCACTGTCTTCCCCGATCAGCTCACCGCAATGTCGGTGTCGCAATTGCAGGCGCTGCCACCGGCACACCTCGTCGAAGTCCAGCGCAATATCGGGCAACTGGCGGACTGGCTCAAGAAGGAGCAGGCCAAGGTGCATACCGCCATGCAGCAGCGATTCGAAGAACTGGAACGCGCTGCGCGTGCGTAAACCGGCAAGGATTTCGGCACGGTTCGCTTCAGTGACGGCCCGCTCAGCGTGTCGATCGACAAACCGAAACGCGTCAGTTGGGACCAGAAGCAATTAGCCGAGATTGCCAAGCGCATCGCAGCGTCTGGCGATCGCGTCGAGGACTACCTTGACATCGAGTTCAGCGTCCCTGAATCCCGCTTCAACAACTGGCCGACGACACTGCGCGAGCAGTTCGAGGCCGCCCGCACCGTCAAACCTGGCAAGGCCATCTACGCCCTTGATCTCGATTCTGAGGAGTAACGCATGAATACCATCAACACCTCCACGCTGCGCAAACGCGTCAGCTCGCTCTTCGCCGAAAACCTACCGGAGCAGATCCGCTACCGGGATCAGGACGGGCACGAAGTGGTCATCCCGACCCACACCGCGACCCTCGACGAACTGGCCTTCGCCATCCAGTTCGCCGCTGAGGAGCAGTCCCTTGCCAGTCGTCGCCGCTGCGCACTGGACGATCTTTATGTCAATGCCCGCAAGGTCGGTGCGATCGGTTCGGATCGTCTGTCCGCGATCGACTGGAAGGAGTGATCATGACCATGCTTACTCCGTTTCAGTTCGAGTCGCACGCCCTCCGGGTGCAGATCGATGATGCTGGCCAGCCATGGTTTAACGCCAATGACGTCTGTGCTGCACTGGAATTGGCGAATCCCTCCGATGCCGTATCCAAGCACGTCGATGCCGATGACCTCGCAAAACGCGAGGTCATCGATAGCCTTGGGCGGACCCAGCGCGCCAACCACGTCAATGAGTCTGGCCTTTACGCACTGATCCTCGGCAGCACCAAAGAGGCCGCGAAGAGGTTCAAGCGCTGGGTGACCAGCGAGGTCTTGCCGAGCATTCGCAAGACCGGGAGCTACGCGGTTCCCGCCTTGGCCGCTTTGTCCGCGCCGACGCAAGATCGTGTCACAGCCCTGTTATTGATCGGCGAAGCCGTCGCCAAGGTGCCGGGAGTTAAGGCCGGGATTGCCATGGCCGCGACGCTGACCTGCATCCAGGAGAACACCGGGCTGACTGTCGAGACGATGCGTCGCGCGCTGCCCGTGGCCAACGAACCAATCTGTTCGCTCAATGCGACCCAGCTCGGCAAGTTGATCGGCATCTCTGCCAAGGCAACCAACCAGCGCCTGGCCAACTACGGTCTTCAGTTCCGCAATGATCGTGATGAGTGGGAACTGACCGAGGCGGGCGAATCCTGGGCTGAAGCCATGCCGTACTCGCGCAATGGCCATAGCGGTTACCAGATCCTCTGGAATCCGGCGGTTGCCGAGCAGTTGAAGGAGGTGGCGTGATGGCACTTCCCATCATTACCGCTGACCAGCGACTGCGCGAGAAGAAGGGTGTCAAGCTGGTGCTGCTCGGCAAGAGTGGCATCGGCAAGACCACCCAACTCAAGACGCTTCCTGAAGGCACCACCTTGTTCGTCGATCTGGAAGCCGGCGATCTCGCGGTCAAGGACTGGCGAGGGGACTGTGTGCGCCCCACGACATGGCCGGAGTTCCGTGATCTGGTGGTGTTTCTGGCAGGGCCGAATCCGGCATTGCCTGCCGAGGCTCCGTACTCGGATGCTCACTATCAGCATGTCTGTGAGCGCTATGGCGATCCGGAGCAGTTGGCGAAATACGAGTGTTATTTCGTCGACAGCATCACGGTGCTGGCCCGCCTGGCCCTGATCTGGGCTAAGACGCAGCCGCAGGCAATGTCCGAGCGCACAGGCAAACCCGACACGCGCGGCGCCTATGGGTTGCTCGGTACCGAGATGCTCGGTGCGCTGATGCATCTCCAGCACGCCCGGGGCAAACACGTGGTGTTCGTGGCCATCCTCGATGAACGTCTCGATGATTTCAATCGCAAGGTGTTCGTCCCGCAGATCGAGGGTGCCAAAACCTCGGCCGAGCTCCCCGGCATCGTGGATGAAGTGGTGACCCTGGCCGAGATCAAAGCCGAGGACGGCACTGCCTACCGTGCCTTTGTCACCCACACCCTGAATCCCTACGGCTATCCCGCCAAGGATCGCTCCGGACAGCTTGATTTGCTGGAGCCCCCCGACTTGCGCGCGCTCATCGAGAAGTGCGCCACCGCCACCCAATCCCAAATTACCAAGGAGTAATCATGTCTGCCTGGAACGATTTCAACGACGCCGAACAACAACAATCCTTCGACCTTATTCCCAAGGGCACTGTCGCCCGTGTGCGCATGACCATCAAGCCCGGTGGCTACGATGATGCCGCACAGGGATGGGCGGGAGGATATGCCACGCAGAGCTTCGACACGGGCAGCATCTACCTGGCCTGCGAGTTCGTGATCCTTGAGGGTGAATTCGCCCGCCGCAAGATGTGGTCGAACATCGGCCTGCACAGTGCGAAGGGGCCTGCGTGGGGCAACATGGGCAGGACGTTCGTTCGCGCTGCGCTCAACAGCGCCCGCAATATCAATCCCAAGGACAACTCACCGCAAGCGGCGGCTGCACGCCGCATCCAGGGGTTCCACGAACTGGACGGCATCGAGTTCGTCGCTCGCATCGATGTCGAGAAGGATGGTCGCGGTGAATTGCGCAATGTGGTGAAGATCGCGGTTGAGCCCGATCAGCCCGAGTACGCCCGCGCCGTCGGCAGCACACCTGCTCCGATGGCAGCGCCCACCGCTGCGCGCCCGACGATGCCCTCTACCCCGGCCCCCAATGCTTCTGTGTCAGGTAAGCCCGCCTGGGCACAGTGAGGGGATGGGCATGAACGGGAAACGTTGCGGCAATTGCCGCTATCTCGATCCGTCAAGTGCCAGTGATATTGGCGGCCTGCGCATTGCACGCTGCCGCCATCCCAATGGTGTGCGTATCGGTTCGACCTCAATTCGCGATAACTACGTCGAACTCGATGCCTATTGTACGGACCACGCCGTTCGTGCTCGCCCAGGCAAGCCGGCCGGAGGTTGCCATGTATGAGCGGCAAATGCTGGGTATGCCAACGCCAGGCGCGTGGATTCGGTCACTCCGACAACCAGCATCGCATCGGCGATCCACGCCGGTACCCGATCGACTGGGTGTTCTGTTCACGCCGCTGTCAGGATGTGTTTCACGCCCTGTATGGCAACTGGCTGCATGTGAAGGATGGCGGCAAGCGCATCGAGGAGGTCGCCATGATCGATCCGTCTGACGTCGAACTCGCCGCCATGCGTAAGTGCCTCAAATCCTTCGGCGAGGCCGCCGGTGAGATTGGGTTTGCCAAACCACTCGGTGACTACAGCGAAGCCGAGGCACTGCGCGTGATCGACGCCATCGTCACTTGCTACACCGATGCGATGGTAGAGCACCACGAGGAGACAAAGTTTCCGCCGGTACGCGGCATGGTGCCGACCCCGGATCCGATGGCCAATCCCTTTGCCGATCTGGAGGACGACTTGCCGTGGGAAGACGGGAAGGGGGCGAAGCGATGATGGACTTCAACTCATCTTCAAGCCTCTCCGGTCAGATCACGGCATTGGTCGATCTTGGCATGCAGCGCCTGCGTTCCGAAGAGATGCCGCGTGACTACCTCGGGGCATCGCGTCTCGGCGTGTCCTGCGCGCGTGCGCTGCAGTACGAGTTTGCCAAAGCGCCGGTCGACCCTGGTCGTGACGCCGATGGACGCTTGCTGCGTATTTTCAGGCGCGGCCATGTCATGGAGGATTGCATGATCGACTGGCTACGGGCGGCAGGGTTCGATCTGCGCACTCGCAAGGCCAATGGTGATCAGTTTGGTTTCTCGGCGGCCGGTGGACGTCTGCAAGGCCATATCGACGGCGTCATCGTCGGCGGTCCCCAGGGCTTCGCCTATCCCGCGCTCTGGGAGAACAAATGTCTGGGCTCGAAGTCCTGGCGCGATCTCGAAAAGAGTGGGTTGGCGGTGGCCAAGCCGGTCTATGCCGCGCAGGTGGCGATCTATCAAGCCTACCTTGAATTGCATGAGCAGCCAGCCATCTTCACGGCGGTCAATGCCGACACCATGGAGATCTACACCGAGTTGGTGCCCTTCGACGCAGCCCTGGCCCAGCGCATGTCCGATCGGGCACTGAACGTGATCTCGGCGACTGAAGCCGGCGAATTGCTTCCACGTGCCTTTCATGACCCCACCCATTTTGAGTGCCGGATGTGCGCATGGCAGGACCGGTGCTGGAGGAATACAGCATGAACCCATCATCCATCACCGATGTATTTGGCGAGCGCTTGGTCGATGCAAGCGAGGCTGCCCATTGCCTGAATTTGCCGATGTACCTGCTCACGCATCCCAAGGAACGAGCACGACTGGGCATACCGCATTACCGGGTCGGCAAGCTCGTCCGCTTCAAATTGCACGAGTTGGAAACGTGGATGTTGGCACAGGGAGGCGCGGCGAATGCTTGATTTCAACGATGCCTCGGTTGAGTTGCCACCTGAGAGCGGGGCGACACGTGAGTCGTTACGGACGGATCTCGTCGGCCGACTGGAATCCGTACTGGCCACGCTGTTCCCGGCAGGAAAGAAGCGTAAGGGGAAATTCCTCATCGGCGACGTGCTTGGCAGCCCCGGCGACAGCCTCGAAGTGGTTCTCGATGGCGAGAAGGCCGGGCTATGGACGGATCGGGCGAACGGTGATGGCGGCGACATCTTCGATCTGATCGCAGCCCATCTCGGTGCTGATGCGCAGACGGATTTTCCGCGAGTGCTACAGCATGCTGCTGATCTGCTTGGCCAGTCGCCCCCTGCACCCTCCCGCAAAACCAAGAAGGAGGCCCCGGTCGATGAACTTGGTCCAGCAACTGCAAAATGGGACTACCTCGACGCGGCCGGAAAACTGATTGCGGTGGTTTACCGCTACGACCCTCCTGGTCGGAAGAAGGAGTTCCGCCCTTGGGATGCCAAGCGGCGCAAGATGGCACCACCCGAGCCACGGCCTCTCTATAACCAGCCCGGCGTGGCCTTGGCCAGCCAAGTAGTTCTGGTCGAGGGCGAGAAATGCGCGCAGGCCTTGATCGATGTCGGCATCGTGGCGACCACTGCGATGCATGGTGCGAACGCCCCGGTCGAGAAAACCGACTGGTCACCGCTGGTTGGAAAGTCGGTACTGATCTGGCCTGACCGCGACAAGCCGGGCTGGGAGTATGCGACACAGGCGGCACAAGCCATCTTGTCGGCTGGGGCCAAGTCCTGCTTCATCCTGTACCCGCCCGAGGAGGCGGCAGAGGGATGGGATGCAGCGGATGCCATCGCTGAGGGATTTGATGTCGCCGCCTTCCTTGCCCATGGCCCGCGCCTGCAGATGCACGACATCACAGCGGATGCCGAGCCGGTCGCCAGCAGTGACGAATCGGTGTGGGGCACAGAGGATGCATTGGCTCTGGCCTTCACTCGGCGTTATCACCGCGACTGGCGCTACGTCTCGACGTGGGGCCGCTGGCTGGTGTGGGATGGGAATCGCTGGCGCACCGAGGACACGCTGGCTGCCACCGATCTGATCCGTAGCGTTTGCCGGCATGCCGCCGTGCGTGCCGAGAATCCCAAGGTAGCCGCCAAGCTGGCCAGTGCCAGTACGGTCGGTGGCGTTGAGCGGCTGTCACGCGCAGACCGCAGGCATGCGGCCACCACTGAGGAGTGGGATGCCGATCCATGGCTGCTCAACACCCCTGGTGGTGTGGTTGATCTGAAAACCGGTCGCCAGCGTCCGCACGACCGCGCTGACCGGATGACGAAAATCACTACGGCGACACCCGGGGGCGACTGCCCGATCTGGCGTCAGTTTCTCGATGAGGTTACGGGTGGCGACACGGAGTTACAAAGCTATCTGCAGCGAATGGTCGGCTACGCGCTCACTGGATCGACGCGGGAGCACGCGCTGTTTTTCCTGTACGGCACGGGCGCGAACGGCAAGTCGGTGTTCGTGAACACGCTGGCCACGATCCTCGGCGACTACGCGACCAACGCACCGATGGATACCTTCATGGAGACGCGTACTGATCGTCATCCGACCGACATGGCCGGGCTGCGCGGCGCGCGCTTCGTAGCGGCCATCGAAACCGAACAGGGACGACGCTGGGCCGAATCGAAGGTCAAGAACCTGACGGGAGGCGACAAGATCTCCGCGCGTTTCATGCGCCAGGACTTCTTCGAGTTCTTTCCGCAGTTCAAGTTGTTCGTGGCGGGCAACCACAAGCCGGCGATCCGCAATATTGACGAGGCAATGAAGCGGCGACTGCACCTGATCCCGTTCACGATCACCGTGCCGCCGGAGCGACGCGACAAGCATCTCCAGCAGAAATTGCTGGCCGAGCGTGACGGCATCCTGGCTTGGGCTGTGCAGGGCTGCCTCGACTGGCAACGTCTGGGACGGCTTGATCCTCCCCAGCGTGTAGTCGAGGCAACCGAGGAGTATTTCGAGGCCGAGGATGCATTGGGTCGCTGGCTGGAGGAGTGCTGTGTGCGCGAGGCCAACGCCAAGTCGCTGACCGCCGAACTGTTCACTGACTGGAAGCAGTGGGCGGAAGCGGCGGGTGAATTCATCGGATCGCAGCGACGTTTTTCCGATCTGCTCATCACACGCGGCATCGAGAAATGGCGCAACAGCATGGGTGTGCGGGGATTTCAGGGCATCGGCCTCAAGAACCCGCCCGCGCCTGCTTACACCCCCTATGCCGACAACTGATGCTCATGAAAAACCATTCGTCTGACGCAGCCGACGCTGTTTCACGTAACTCGCCACACGCGTGCGCGTGCGCGCCTCATGGAATGTTTCGACAAACCGTGTCGGCTGCGTCAGGCCGAGAACAAGAAAGGACTGAATACATGAACACGACGATCCTGGCCCTTGATTTGGGTACCAACACAGGCTGGGCTGTCCGCCTCAAGGACGGCCAGATCATCAGTGACACGGAGACCTTCCGGCCTCAGCGCTTCGAGGGCGGAGGTATGCGCTACCTGCGCTTCAAGCGGTGGCTCACGGAGATCAAGCAATCTGGCGAAATCAATGCCGTGTACTTCGAGGAAGTGCGACGGCATGTCGGTGTCGATGCCGCTCATGCCTACGGTGGTTTCCTGGCCACGCTTACTGCATGGTGCGAGCACCACCAAATCCCGTACCAGGGCGTGCCGGTCGGCACGATCAAGAAGCACGCGACCGGCAAGGGCAATGCGGGCAAGGACGAGATGATTCTCGCCGCCCAGTCACGGGGTCACGACCCCAACGACGACAACGAAGCCGATGCCCTGGCATTGCTGCACTGGGCCATCGAGACGCAGGAGGTGTGACGTGAAGATCCCTACACCGCAATATCGCTGCCCACTGGGTCGCCTGCAACCGCAGACCACCGACCTGGAAGCCATCAAGCAGACTGGTTGGCGCGACCAGCACATCCTCGTGGTGTCGGAGGAGGATGCTCGGTTGGATTTCGTCGAGCGTGAATTCGTGCGGCGGATTGGAGATCGTCTGTATGGGGGAAAGCGTCATGGCTGAATGGTCTATCGAGGACGTGGCAGAACGCTTTGCTGAAGCGGCCGAAACCAGTCGGCGATTACCCAGGGTCACCGTCCAAGGCTACTTCAACGTGTGGCCGGCCTTTGCCAGGGATGCCTGGGAGGCCTACCCAGATGATGAGCATGTCTATCGCCCCTTGCCACCTTCACCCCACGCCATCGAGCAGATGCTGGAGACGATGCGTTGGGTGCAGTGGCTCGAAGTCGAACAGCGACATCTGATCTGGATGCGCGCCAAGCACTACGAATGGAAGTTCATCTGTCGCCGCTTCGGCTGCGAGCGCACGACCGCTTGGCGGCGGTGGCAACGGGCATTGCAGATCGTGGTTGAGCGACTCAACGAGCCGGCGCATCGCGCCGTAGTGTTTTGAAGTGATTTGGCGTGCGCGAGCGTGCCACAGATGCAGACGGCGGCAATCTGCGGCTTTACCCCCTGCAACATCTACCCCGGATTTTGGATAGCATGACAGCTATGATCTGGCGAGCGGTGTGGGTGTGAAGCTTCATCGCTCTCAGTCAAGAAATTCGACGGGTCCTTCCTGTCAAAAATCCCATGCGGGAGGCGACAGCCCGGCATTTCGATAGCGTCAGACCGCGAAACGAGGTTACCGGGGGTTACCAGTTACCACCCCGGTTACCACCTGAACCGAGTTACCACCCAATCTATGACCCGCCCACTGTGGCGGGTTTTTGCATTCCATGACCCAAACCTTGAACGTCGAATACCGGAAGGTCGAGACGCTGATCCCGTTCGCCCGCAATCCGCGCACGCATTCCGAGGCGCAGGTCGCCAAGCTCGCGGCCAGCATCGTCGAGTTCGGCTGGACCAACCCGCTCCTGGTGGATGGCAGCCACGGCATCATTGCCGGCCACGGTCGCCTGGCCGCTGCGCGCAAGCTCGGCCTGTCCGAGGTGCCGGTCATCGAACTCGGCCACCTCTCGCCGTCACAGAAGCGCGCCTATGTAATAGCTGACAACCGCCTGGCACTCGATGCGGGATGGGATGAAGAGATGCTCGCCGCCGAACTGGCGGAACTCACGGAGTCAGGTTACGAACTGACGCTGACCGGATTCTCCAACGAGGAAATTGAAGACTTACTGGTGGATGGTGGGGAAGGAACGGCCGAGGAGTCCTCGGCTGATTCCGACGACGATGCTGCCGACGAGGTTCCTGATACGCCGGTCAATCCGGTATCGCGTCCCGGCGACGTCTGGCAACTGGGTGCGCATCGCGTGATTTGCGGTGATGCCGCCGACGTCGCCGTGGTTGCAGCCTTGATGGCCGGCGAGCAGGCGGCGCTGTGCTTCACCTCGCCGCCCTACGGCAACCAGCGGGACTACACGAACACCATCATTGATTGGGATGCCCTGATGCGCGGCGTTTTCTCCAACCTGCCGATGACTCCGAACGGCCAGGTGCTGGTCAATCTTGGGCTGATCCATCGCGACAACGAGGTCATACCCTACTGGGATGGTTGGCTCGACTGGATGCGCACGCAGGGCTGGAGGCGTTTTGCCTGGTACGTCTGGGACCAGGGGCCAGGATTGCCCGGTGACTGGAATGGTCGGCTGGCACCGTCGTTCGAGTTTGTCTTCCACTTCAACCGCCAGGCACGGCAGGCCAACAAGATTATGCCCTGCAAGTTTGCGGGTCAGGAAACGCATCTACGCAAGGACGGCAGTTCCACGGCCATGCGCAAAAAAGATGGAACGATTGGTGGCTGGACAGCTGCCGGCACACCCACGCAGGACACCAAGATTCCGGATTCCGTGATCCGCATCATGCGGCACAAGGGAAAGATCGGACAGGACATCGATCACCCGGCGGTATTCCCGGTGGCACTGCCAGAGCACATTCTGGAAACCTACACCGACGATGGCGACATCGTGTTCGAACCATTCTGTGGATCAGGCACCACGCTGCTTGCTGCGCAACGCACTGGCCGCGTAGTGCGGGCCACCGAGATTGCGCCCGAGTATGTTGATGTGACCATCAAACGTTTCCAGCAGAATTTCCCGGAGGTGCCGGTCACGCTGGTGACCACTGGGCAGACCTATGGTGCAGTTGCCGCAGAACGCTTGGGAGCACCCGCATGACGATTTCGTGGCTGGCCGACAAGATCGAGCAGTGGCCGACTGCCAAGCTGGTGCCCTATGCCCGCAATGCCCGGACGCATTCGGATGCGCAAGTGGCGCAGATCGCCGCGTCAATTGCCGAGTTCGGTTTCACCAATCCGATCCTGGCCGGCGGTGATGGCGTCATCGTGGCCGGGCATGGCCGTCTGGCTGCGGCCCAGAAACTCGGTATCGCTACAGTGCCGGTCGTGATCATTGATCATCTGACTCCGACTCAGCGTCGCGCCCTGGTGATCGCAGATAACCGCATCGCCGAAAACGCCGGGTGGGACGACGCCATGCTCCAGATTGAACTGGCGGCGCTGCAGGATGACAACTTCGATCTGTCCTTGACCGGCTTCGATGCCGATGCCCTGGCCGACTTGCTCGCCGGTGAGGAAACGACCACTGAAGGCGATACCGACGAGGATGCCGTTCCGGAAGACACTGGCCCCGTTGTATCCAGGGCTGGTGATATCTGGCTCTGCGGGGAGCACCGCGTGCTCTGCGGGGACTCGACTGATGCCGATACCTACGCCGCTCTGCTGGGTGACGAGATCGCCGACATGGTATTCACGGATCCGCCGTACAACGTCAATTACGCCAACTCAGCCAAGGACAAGATGCGCGGCAAGGATCGCGCGATCCTCAACGACAACCTCGGTGACGGGTTCTACGATTTCTTGCTGGCCGCACTGACGCCCACCGTGGCGCATTGCCAGGGTGGCATCTACGTGGCCATGTCGTCGAGCGAACTGGACCGCTTGCAGGCGGCGTTCCGTGCGGCGGGCGGCCACTGGTCCACCTTCGTGATTTGGGCCAAGAATACCTTCACCCTGGGGCGTGCCGACTATCAGCGTCAGTACGAACCGATTCTCTACGGCTGGCCCGAAGGCGCCGATCGTCACTGGTGCGGCGACCGTGACCAGGGCGATGTCTGGCAGATCAAGAAGCCGCAGAAGAACGATCTGCACCCGACCATGAAGCCGGTGGAATTGGTGGAACGGGCGATCCGGAATTCGAGCCGGCCGGGCGACGTGGTGCTGGATCCCTTCGGCGGGTCGGGCACCACGATGATCGCGGCGCATAAGTCGGGCCGCAAGGCGCGGCTGATCGAACTGGATCCGAAGTACGTCGATGTGATCGTTCGCCGCTGGCAGGACTATGCCGGGGCGAAGGCCATCAGGCTGTCCGATGGCGTGGCATTGGACGCGCTGTCAGTCGGTGGGGAACTCCGGCAGGAGATCGCCGCTGGTGATATCAGCGACGTAGTGGACATTGCGGAACTCGCCGGGGTTGTCAGCGAGGTGGACTCCGCCGACTGACTGGATTGCCACACCGTACTTGCGGGTGAGTTTGGTCAGTTCGGTGATGAACTTGTCGTAGTTGGCTTCGAGTTGCGGGGTGGTGACGATGGCGGCCATGTCGATCTCCTCACGCTGCTTCGGCTTCGAAGGACTCGTCAGTCACTTCGCAGTGGATCACGAAGCCAGTCAGGTAAGGCAGCCCCTTCGGGATGCCGTAGTCCTTGCTGGTCTGGCGGCCAATCGTCCAGCCCATCCACCGCGTTACTGCGGCGTCGATGGCTTGCTGGATCGTGTGGCCCCGGAGCATCTCGTTTAGGACGTCGTCGGCAAAGTGGCGTCCGTGGCGGCTGTCGAGGAACAGCCTGACGGATTCGAGGGGCTGGTAGGTGGCATCCGAAATTGCGGTCATCGCTATCGGCCAGGCGGCTGCTGCGGTGTCGTTCATCGTGCCAACGAAGCCCCAGGCCTCGTTTTGGGTGGCGGGGATGGTTTGCTGGGTGGTCATTTCTGTCTCCTTGGTTGATCGTTGCGACACCCGTATGAACGCGCTGTTTGATTGAGAAGCCAAGCTCTTCATCGCAGAAATCTGAATCATTTTTCCGAGGCGATTTGGTCGAGCAATTCCATGGCACCGGCGTCGCAGCACAATGCGATGCGCAGGGTGCGCAGCGCCTGATCGATACTGACTTCGGGCCGGCGATTGTCGAGCAGCCAGCGAATCGCGCTGGCCTGGTCGTTGTTGGGTGTCGGCGACTCGATCGCCACCCCGACGTAACGCCCGTAGCTGCTGCCGGAGGGATCGACGTAGAGCGTGGTGCGGCCGGGGGCGCTGACTTCGACCACACGTCGGTGACCATTCGATTGGCCGCCACGTCCTGCCAGCCAATCGCGGTCTTCCAACAGAGTGTTGGCGAAGGCGTCGTACTCGGTTGCGGTCAGCTCCTTGCGGAACTCGATCGTGATGACCTCGGGCGGTGCACTTGGATCGCTGTTGTGATGAACCTCGTCGATGCTGCAGGGCTTGCGGGTAAAGCGTGCGCGGATGCTGGTGCTCATGATGGTCTCCATTCAGTGGATTGTTTCGATACCCACATGAACGCGCTGTTTGATTGAGAAGCCAAGGGCATTCTGAATCTTTATTTGGGGGCGGTGGCGCGTGTCGCCACCCCGGTTCCGATCAGACAATCCGGTAGATGCGCTCGCCGCCTTCGGGCTTCTCGGAGGCAAGGTTGAGCCCGAGTTTTTTCTTGAAGGCACCGGCAAAGGTGCCGCGCACAGTGTGGGCCTGCCAGCCGGTGGCCGCGCAGATCTGGCTGATGGTGGCGCCCTCGGGACGCTGCAACATCTGGATCACGGTGGCCTGCTTGCTGTTCTCACGGGTGCGGGGCTTGCCCTCGACGCCGACCTTGAGCAGGTGTTTTGCCGCGTCCTGCTTTTCTTGCGCCCAGTTGGCTTCAGCCGCCGACACGGCGGCCTCAACCTCCGGGTCGGGGTGAATGGCCGCCGGCATCGGTCGTGCGCGCCCCAGGGCGTCGTAGCCCTCGGCGGCGACGAACCAGTCGGTGCTGTCGCGGGTGACCAGGGCCTTGTTGAACAGGCCCTCCAGCACCTTGGTGCGGGCACCGCCCTTAATGTTGTCAGGGAACCATTCGATCTTGCCGCCGGTGTGTTCTATGGCGTAGGCGAGGATGGCGTGCTGGGCATGGCTCAGTTGTATGGTGGTCATTTGATGCTCCTTCTGGGGGGTTGATGGTGTGGCCATAAACGCGCTGTTCGAGAGTGAAGCCAAGTGCTTTCCGCTTCTATTTCAGGCCTGCTTCGCGGCCTGTCGGCCAGCCTCGTAGGCCGCCATCAGGGCGCTCTTGACGCCCCAGACACTGACCTCGTGGAAGTCCATCCGGTCGCTGTTGCGGGTTTCCAGGGTTTCGATGAACAGGTGGTCCAGTGCGATCTGCTGGAGCAGGGTTTCGAGGGCTTGGTTGACTTGAGGGGGTTGCTTGCTCATGTGTGTCTCCTTGGGCGTCGTTGATGGTGATGACATGAACGCGCTGTTCAAGAGTGAAGCCAAGCTATTCCTGCTTGGCTTCAGGTCTTTCAGCGCACCTCGGATTCGAGGAGGACGTCGTCGTAGCTGAAATCGCGGTTGCCGATGCAACTGCCGTTTTCCAGTTCGTACTCGGGTTGCTCGTCTCGATCATTCACAAACACGACGCGCAGTACGCGCCCGTCGATGCGGATGTAATCGCCGACCTGGGCTTTGATTTGGTAACTCATGTCAATCTCCTTCAGGATGGTTGATGGTGATTGCATGAACGCGCTGTTCTGGAGGAAAGCCAAGCACTGAATCGCGACGTCTAAAAACTTCTGCGATCGGCTTGATGTAAATCATGGGTCTGTCGATACGCGCCTACGCCCGCCATCGCGGCGTCTCTCATGTAGCAGTCAAGAAGGCGATCGATACCGGCCGCATCACGCCGGAGGCAGACGGCACGATTGAACCAAATCGCGCCGATCTCGAATGGGCACAGAACACGGTGGCGGCCCGCAAGCCAGTCGCTGCAAAAACACCTTCGCCGGCAGCGGAGCCGATTCGCCTGGCAAGTGCTCCGGTCGAACCTGTCGCCCCGACGCTGTCAGCAGGCGGTACCTCGCTGTTGCAGGCCAGGACTGTCAACGAAGTCGTCAAGGCGCAGACAAACAAGGTGCGCCTGGCCCAGCTCAAGGGCGATCTGGTCGATCGTTCGCAGGCTATCGCCCATGTGTTTCGCCTGGCCCGCACGGAGCGTGATGCCTGGCTTAACTGGCCAGCCCGGATTTCGGCCGAGATGGCTGCCAAATTGGAAGTCGACGCCCATGAACTGCACGTCGCCCTCGAATCTGCCGTGCGTGATCACCTGATCGAACTCGGTGACATGCGGCCTCGGGTGGATTGATGGAACAGGAAGAGTACGAAGGCGCCCTCGATATCGAGCGCGCCTGGCGGGAGGGGCTTGTCCCGGATCAGCTGCTATCGGTATCGGAATGGTCCGATCGGCATCGCATGCTGTCGAGCAAGGCATCGTCCGAGCCCGGCCGCTGGCGCACCAGCCGTACGCCGTACCTGAAGGAGATCATGGACTGCCTGTCGCCGACCTCGCCGGTCGAGCGCGTGGTGTTCATGAAAGCCGCCCAGCTGGGTGCCACCGAAATGGGATCGAACTGGATCGGCTACGTGATTCACCACGCGCCCGGCCCGATGATGGCGGTCTGGCCGACCGTGGAAATGGCCAAGCGCAACTCCAAGCAGCGGATCGATCCGTTGATCGAGGAGTCGCCCATCCTCAAGGAACTGATTGCACCGGCCAGGAGCCGTGACTCGGGCAATACGATTCTGGCCAAGGAGTTTAGGGGCGGTGTGCTGGTGATGACCGGGGCCAACAGCGCCGTCGGTCTGCGCTCGATGCCGGTGCGTTACCTGTTCCTCGACGAGGTCGATGGTTATCCGCTCGACGTCGATGGCGAAGGCAATGCGGTGGCCCTTGCTGAGGCCCGCACGCGGACCTTCTCTCGACGGAAGATTTTCATTGTGTCGACACCGACGATTGCCGGTGTCAGCACCATCGAACGTGAATACGAGGCGTCAGATCAACGACGCTTCTTTGTGCCATGCCCGCACTGTGGTCATAGGCAGTGGCTGCGCTTCGAGCAACTGCGCTGGGAGCGTGGCGAAAATGGGACGTTTCCAGAAACTGCTGCCTACGTCTGCGAGTCCTGCGAGGTGCCTATCCATGAGCACCACAAGACCTGGATGCTGGAGCACGGCAAATGGAAAGCGATGGCCGAAGGGACAAACCGCACGGCGGGGTTCCACCTGTCGTCGTTGTACAGCCCGATCGGCTGGCGCAGTTGGAAGGAGATCGCGGCGGCCTGGGATAGTGCCATCAGCAAGGAGTCCGGATCCGCCGCCGAGATCAAGACCTTCAAGAACACCGAACTCGGGGAGACCTGGGTCGAGGAAGGCGAAGCGCCAGACTGGCAGCGGCTCTTGGAGCGCCGCGAGGACTATCGCATCGGTACGGTGCCGGTGGGCGGATTGCTGCTCACCGCCGGTGCCGACGTACAGAAGGACCGCATCGAAGTTTCGGTCTGGGCCTTCGGGCGCGGCAAGGAGTCGTGGCTGGTCGAGCATCTGGTACTGATGGGCGACACTGCCCGGAACGAGGTGTGGCAATCGCTGGCCGCCGTTCTGCGCGAGACCTGGACACATGAGACGGGATGTCAGATGAGCCTGGTGCGCATGGCGCTGGATACTGGCTTTGCCACGCAGGAAGCCTATGCCTTTGTGCGGTCGGTGCGCGATGCACGGCTGATGGCGGTCAAAGGCGTGGCCCGGGGTGCAGCCCTGGTCGGCACGCCGACAGCGGTGGATGCCACGACGGGCGGCAAGAAACTGCGCCGGGGGATAAAAGTGTTCTCGGTGGCCGGTGGCATCGCCAAGCTGGAGTTCTACAACAACCTGCGCAAGTCTCCGGATGTAGCCGATGACGGTGTGGCCGTGCGCTATCCGGCCGGCTTCGTCCATCTGCCCAAGGTGGATGCCGAGTACCTGCAGCAACTGTGTGCCGAGCAACTGGTGACCCGACGTGACCGGAACGGCTTTGCCATTCGCGAGTGGCAGAAGATGCGCGAGCGCAACGAGGCGCTCGACTGCTATGTCTATGCCCGTGCCGCTGCTGCGGCATCGGGACTCGACCGTTTTGAGGATCGCCACTGGCGAGAACTTGAACGACAACTCGGACTGTCTCCACCGGAAACCGTCACCCAACAACCTGTCGAGGCCACCCACGAACAACAACTCGCCGGTGGCCTTGCTGTTTCTGGAGCCAATTCACGGTCGGCCAGGCGCCTGATCCGCAGCCGCTGGCTCAGCTGAGGAATCCTCCATGAGCCTGCAATCGCAACTGAACAGCTTCGTGACGCGGGTGGCCGAGATGTTCCAGCAGATTGATTCGCGCACGGGGCCGCTGGCACGACTTGATACCAACGCCAAGTCGGATCTGGTGACCGCGATCAATGAACTGGCAGCGCGTCCCTCGGGCGGCGGTGCCAGCAGCAGCGGCGTTGCCTACCAGCACAACCAGCCCTCGGCTTCGAATGCCTGGGTCGTCAATCACAACCTTGGATTCCGACCTTCGGTGTCGATTCTCGATACCGGTGGCAACGAGATCGAGGCCGACGTCCGGCATACGAGTGCCAATCAACTCGTCATCACTTTCGCCATTCCACTGGCCGGCGTGGCCCGTCTGACCTGATTTATTCCACAGGAGATTTTCATGTCCCGCAAGCAACTCTCGGATCTCGACTTTGGCGGCGTCGCCCGTATTCGTAACCTGCCATCGCCGGTCAATGCCGACGAACCGGCACGACTGGCTGACCTCAATTCCGCCGTCGAAGGCCTCGCCTGGAAGGACTCCTGCCGGGTCGCCGCCCAGACCAACCTGAACCTGTCGTCGCCGGGTGCATCGATCGACGGCATCACCATGTCGGTGGGTGATCGTGTACTGGTCAAGGCGCAGACACTCGGCCCGGAAAACGGTATCTACATCTGGAACGGCGCTGCGGTATCGATGACGCGCTCGCTCGATGCCAATACGGCGGCCGAGTTGGAACAGGCGATTGCCACCGTCGAGGAAGGGACCTCGGCCGGTACCAGCTGGCGGCAGTCGGTGGTGAACTTCGTGCTCGAAACCGGCACCGTCACCTGGATTCAGTTCGGTACGGCGGTCGGTGCTGCCTCGGAAACGAGTTCCGGCATTGCCGAGATCGCCACGCAGGCCGAGACGGACACGGGTACCGACGATCAACGTATCGTCACGCCCCTGAAGCTCAATGCCTGGGCCAACAAGACGCGCCGGGCGCAAGCCACGATCGGCGACGGCACCAGCACCCAGTTCGACGTCAATCACAACTTCGCTACCCGCGATGTGATCGTCCAGGTCTATCAGGCCACCGGCAACTACGAGCAGGTCAATTGTGACGTCTCCCTGCCGAGCACCAACAGCGCACGGCTCAACTTTGCCGCTGCCCCGGCAGCGAATGCCTATCGTGTCGTGGTGATGGGGTAATTCGTGAAGGATCTGGCCTACCGGGTGCTCCCGGTCGTTTCGGCTCTGCCTGCTGCGTCGGCCGCCTTGGCGGGCGCAGTCGTTCGGCTATCGACGGACAACCATCCGTATTGGTGCGACGGCACGACCTGGATCGATCTGGTGCCGGAGCCCCGCCTGTCCACCGTGCGCCTGGCCGCCGACGTCACCAACAACACGACGACACTGGCCAACGTCACCGGTCTCGCGCTGGCGCTGGCGGCGAACAGTACCTACCAGATCGATGGTCGGGTAATGTTTCAGACGGCGACCACCACGACCGGCATTCGCTTGACCCAGACCGTGCCCAGCGGGGCCACGGTCGTCGCGCAATGGAATACCCCGACGTCGCTCACGGCATCCACGTTGGCGAATCAACGTGCGGCCGACGCCGGTGCCACGACAACCGCGATCGATACAGCCAACGCCAACACCCTCGCGACCACATCGATCCTGGTGATCACCGCTGCCACGGCCGGCAACCTGCAAATTCGCTTCGCCTCCGAAGTCTCCGGATCCAAGGCCGTGGTCAAGGCGGGCAGCAATCTCGTCGCCATCAAGGTGGCATAGGAGTCGTCGTCATGGCCTACACCGAAGATCAGCTCACGGCGCTGGAAGCGGCGCTGGCCAGGGGCGAGAAGCGCGTCACCTTCGGCGACAAGACGGTCGAGTATCGCTCGGTCGAGGAACTGAAGGAAGCCATCCGCGCCATCGAGCGCGGGCTTGCCGAGCAGGCAGCCCAGACCGGCCTCATTCCGCCGCCGGCAAGGCAGATTCGCCTCACCACGACCAAGGGATTTTGATGGCCTTCTTCAAGACACTCCGCCGAAGACTCTTCGGCGGAAATTCAACATCGGCGACCTATGACGGCGTCGGTGGCGGACGTCGCTCCATCGCCTGGTCGGTCGGCAATCCGGGTGCCGTCGCGGCCTTGCTCTACACGCAGTCCGATCTGCGCGCCAAGAGCCGTGATCTGGTTCGACGTAATGCCTGGGCCAACTCTGCGCTGGAGTCCTATGTCGCCAACGCCATCGGCACCGGCATCAAGCCGCAGTCGATGGTGCAGGATGCCACGACCCGCGAAGCCATCCAGTCCTTGTGGCGCGATTGGTGCGTCGACGCCGATGCGGCGGGACTCACGGATTTCTACGGCCTGCAGGCATTAGCCTGTCGCGCCATGCTGGAAGGTGGTGAAGCGATCGTGCGCCTGCGCTACCGGCGACCGGAAGATGGGCTGACAGTCGGGTTGCAACTTCAGGTACTCGAGCCCGAGCATCTGCCGGTGACGCTCAATACCGTCGCCCCCAACGGCAATGTGATTCGCGCCGGCATCGAGTTCGATGCGCTCGGGCGCCGGGTGGCTTACCACCTGTACCGCTCGCACCCCGAGGACGGCATACTGGCACCGATGTCCGGCAATGGTGGGTTGGCCACGGTGCGTGTCGATGCCGCCGAGGTCATCCATCTGTTTCGGCCCCTGCGCCCCGGCCAGATCCGGGGCGAACCGTGGCTCGCACGTGCGCTGGTCAAACTCAACGAACTCGACCAGTACGACGATGCCGAACTGGTGCGCAAGAAGACCGCCGCGATGTTCGCCGGCTTCGTCACGCGCCTGTCTCCCGAGGACAACCTGCTTGGCGAAGGCTCGGCCAACGCGGATGGTGTGGCACTCGCCGGACTGGAGCCCGGCACAATGCAGATTCTGGAACCGGGCGAGGACATCAAGTTCTCGTCCCCAGCCGATGTCGGCGGTTCCTACGCCGAGTTCCTGCGCATGCAGTTCCGCGCTGTGGCGGCGGCGATGGGCATCACCTACGAGCAACTGACCGGGGATCTCACCCAGGTCAATTACTCCTCGATCCGCGCTGGCCTCTTGGAGTTCCGCCGCCGCGTCGAAGCCCTGCAGCACGGCGTGATCGTTCATCAGTTGTGCCGGCCGATCTGGCAGGCATGGATGGCGCAGGCGGTGCTCGAAGGCGCACTGACCCTACCGGGCTTTGCCCGGGGCGATGCGACCCAGCAGCGCGCGTTCCTCGCCGTGAAGTGGATTCCGCAAGGCTGGCAATGGGTCGATCCGCTCAAGGAAGCCGATGCCATGAAGGCCGCGATCCGCTCCGGCCTGATGTCGCGCTCCGAAGCCATCTCGGCCAACGGCTACGACGCCGAGGACGTCGATCGCGAGATTGCGGCCGACAACGCGCGTGCCGACGAACTCGGACTGGTCTTCGATTCCGACCCGCGCCACGAACTGCCGACGGCTGCGCCGACTCCGGTCGTTCCACCTGATTCACACCCGCAAGGAAACTGACATGCCGCTGCCGCACCTGGCGTCCCGTCTCTACGGGACGCCGCTCCTCGTTTCGCGCTCGAAGCTGGACATCATCCTGTCCGTACTCGGCGAGCGCATCCACTGGCCCGAACCGCAGTCCGCCATTCCGCTGCCACCCTCGCGTGTGCAGACCGATGCTCCCTTCGGCATCGCGGTGGTACCGATCCACGGCACGCTGGTTCGGCGCGGCCTTGGTCTGGATGCCGCCTCGGGGCTGACGTCCTACGGCGAGATCGGCGCGATGCTCGATGCTGCGCTGGCCGATCCAACCGTGGCCGGCATCCTGCTCGACGTTGATTCCCCCGGCGGTGAAGCGGGCGGTGTCTTCGAACTGGCCCGCCAGATTCGTGCTGCCGATGCCCGAAAGCCGGTGTGGGCGATTGCTTCAGACAGTGCCTTCTCGGCCGCCTATGCGATTGCCTGTAGTGCATCGCGAGTCTATGTCACCCAGACGGGCGGCATCGGTTCGATCGGCGTCATCGCCATGCACGTCGACCAGTCGGCCCGAGATGCCCAGGATGGTTATCGCTACACGGCGATCACAGCGGGCGACCAGAAGAACGACTTCTCGCCGCACCAGCCCCTCGACAAAGAAGCTTCGGCGCGACTGCAGGCCGAGGTCGATCGCTTGTACGGGATCTTCGTCGATCACGTCGCAGGCATGCGTCAGTTGGAGTCGCGCTTCGTGCGCTCCACGCAAGCTGGTCTGTATTTCGGCCCCGAGGCGGTGGCTGCCGGTCTGGCCGATGCCGAGGGCAGTCCGGCCACAGCACTGGCGGACTTTTCGGCCTTCCTCGCCGAAAAGCGCAAGACCCCATGCGCGTTGCTGGCGTCGCCGCTGGCCGCGCGTCATTCCATCACAGCCAAGGAGAACCGTATGAGTACCACTGACGAAAAGTTCACCCCGACCGACACCCCGGTCCCGACCGATGTCGCGTCCCCGGCCAATGCACCGGCCACCCCGGCACCGGCCGATCCTGTGCCGGCTCCGGACGAGGACACCGTGAAGGCCGCCGTCGCGGCTGCGCGGGCCGATGCCGTCGCCGTCGCGGAACTGTGTCAGTTGGCCGGGCAACCCCAGCGCACGGCGGCCTTCCTGTCTGAGGGCGCTTCTGAATCTCAGGTACGCAAGTCCCTCCTGGCGGCGCGTGCTCAGAGTCCCGAGATCACTTCGGTGATCGATCCCGATGCCGCCGCGCAGTCCAGTAGCGAGGCATCTCCTGAGCGCAACCCGCTCATGAAAGCCGTCAAGAAACTCACCGGAAAGGACTAAGCCATGACTGCACTCAACGAACCCCTCAACCTCGGCGATCTGCTCAAGTACGAAGAGGATTGCCTCAATTACTCGCGTGACCAGGTCACCGTCGCCATTGGCGAAAACCTCGAACTGGGCGCGGTCGTTGGCCGTGTCGCCGCCTCCGGCAAGGTGAAGCGCTTCGACCCGACGGCCACCGATGGCACCGAAGTTCCCGCCGGCATCCTGCTCGGCGCGATCGACGCGAGCCTGATCGAACGTGACAACGGCCTGCTGCTGGCGCGTCACGGCATCGTCGCCACGCATGCGGTTACCTGGCCGGTGGGCATCACCACCGCACACAAAGCCGCCGCCATCGCCGCACTTGAGGCGCGCGGCATCCTCATTCATCAATCCGCCTAAAGGAAATCCACCATGAACAATCCGTTCAATTCTCCGGCGTTCTCGATGGCGGCATTGACTGCCGCGATCAACATCATTCCCAACCGCTACGGCCGCATGGAGGAACTTAATCTCTTCCCGGCCAAGCCCGTGCGCACCCGCCAGGTCATCGTCGAGGAGCAGAACGGTGTGCTGAACCTGCTGCCGTCCTTGCCGCCTGGGTCGCCGGGCACCGTCGGTACCCGTGGCAAGCGCAAGGTGCGCTCGTTCGTCATCCCGCACATCCCGCATGACGATGTGGTGCTGCCCGAGGAAGTCCAGGGCATCCGTGCCTTCGGTTCCGAGACCGAGATGGAATCCGTGGCCGGTGTCATGGCGCGGCATCTGGAGACGATGCGCAACAAGCACGCCATCACCCTGGAGCATCTGCGCATGGGGGCCTTGAAGGGCGTCATCCTCGATGCCGACGGTTCGGTGATCTACGACCTCTACGAGGAATTCGACATCACGCCGGCCACGGTGAGCCTGGATCTGGGTAACGCCAACTCGAACGTCAAGAAGAAGTGCGCCGATGTCCTGCGTCACCTCGAGGACAACCTCAAGGGAGAGTTCATGACCGGTATCCGCGTGCTCTGTTCGCCGGAGTTCTACGACGCGCTGACCGACCACCCCAAGGTCAAGGATGCCTTCACCTACTGGCAGCAGGGCGCGGTGCTGATCAACGACATGCGCTCGGGCTTCACCTACGGCGGCATCACCTTCGAGGAGTATCGCGGTCAGGCCACCGATGCCACTGGCACCACGCGGCGTTTCATCGCCGCCGGTGAGGCGCATGCCTTCCCGCTCGGTACCGTCGACACCTTCGGCACCTACTTCGCGCCGGCCGACTTCAACGAGACGGCCAACACGCTCGGCCAGATGCTCTACGCCAAGCAGGAGCCGCGTAAGTTCGATCGCGGCACAGATCTCCACACCCAGAGCAACCCGCTGCCGATGTGCCATCGCCCCGGCGTGCTGGTGAAGCTGACGGCAGCGTGATGGTCGGTGTCACGGATCTTTACGACGCTGCCGCGCGCTGCGGGCTGCTGGCCACTGTCAAGGTGGGCGCAGTGACGGTGCAAGCGGCGTTCCGTGCGCCGGATGAAAACGTGCTCGATGGCTTGGCGCTCTCACGCGACTACCAGATCGAATACCCCAGCGAGCGTCTGACGCTGAGCCAGGGGGATGCGGTGGAAGTCGCTGGCCAGTCCTACCGGGTCCGTGAAGTGCGCCAGATCCGGGATGGCTCGGAGTCCGTGGCGACCCTCTCCAAGCTGTGATGGAGGTCTGTCATGCAAAGCATCCGCGAACAGATTATCCAGACCATCGTGGCGAGGCTCACGCCCGTTGCCTCGGGACAGGGCGCCACGATCCGTCGCCAGCCCACGGTGCCGACCGATCGGGCGCAACTTCCCGCGCTCCTGGTCTTCCCGGAATCGGAAGCGGTACGCCGCATCAATGACCGCACCGAGCGGGAACTGGTGATTCGCGTCGTGGCGCTGGCCACGGGGTCGGCGACTGATGGCCCCGAGCCCGCAGTCGATCGCCTGATGACCGCCACACACGCCTCGCTGTTGGCCGACGTCACCCTCGGAGGGCTGGCACTGGGAATGGAGGAAACCGATACCGAGTGGCAGCAGGACGACGCCGACCTGGATGTCGCCGCACTGCCATCCCGTTACCGAATCACCTATCGCACGCTGGCCCTCGACCTCACTCAGAAAGGATAAAGCATGCCGCAAATCGAACTTCTCAAGCTCCACACCCATGCCGGCGTCGAGCAGGGCGCTGGCAGCGTCATCGATGTCGATGAGACCACGGCGAACTGGCTCATCGAGCACGGCGTTGGCCAGGCCGTTGGGTCTGCCGAGCCGCGACGCAGCCGTCAAAACGAGGCAAGCCAAACCACTTCAACTACCACCCACAAGGAGTAACACCTCATGACCTATTTCTCTGGACAAGGACGCGTTTTCATCGGTTCGCGCGACACCAGCGGCAATCCGCAAGGCCTCACCTTCGTCGGCAACGTCCCCGACCTCAAGGTGTCGCTGTCGGTCGAAACCCTGGAGCATCAGGAATCGCAATCCGGCCAGCGCCTGACTGATCTGCAACTCATCAAGACCAAGAAGGGCGAGTTCGCCTGCACCCTGGAGGAACTGATCCAGACCAACCTCGAACTTTCCCTGTACGGATCGACCACGACCCTGACCACAGGCACCGTGACCGACGAGGCTGTCATCGCCACCGCCGAACTCGGCAAGCTCTATCTGCTCGGCAAACAAAACGTTTCCTCGGTGGTGGTGAAGGCCGGTGCCACGACCGTGGCGGCAGGTAAATACACGGTCAACGCCAAGCATGGCTCGATCATGTTCACCGACATTACCGGCGTTACCGGCGCCATCACGGCGAGCTACAGCTATGGCGCGGCCAGCGTCACGGCGATGTTCACGCAGCCGCTGCCGGAGCGCTGGGTTCGCTTCGAGGGCCTGAACACGGCGGACTCCAACAAGGAAGTCGTGATCGATCTCTACCGGGTCGCCATCAATCCGGCGAAGGACTTGTCGGTGATAGGCTCCGATCTGATGAAATTCGAACTCTCCGGACAGGTGTTGGCCGATCTGACCAAGGCGGCCGCCGGTGCGCTGGGACAGTTTGGCCGCATCGTGCTGTTGTGATGACGGGCGAACCCTTTGCCGTATTGCCGCCGGTACCGGTGACTCTTGTCATCGGCGGCCAATGCATCGACCTCACGCCGCTCAAAGTGGGCGAGGTGCCGGCATTCGCGCGGGCGATGCAACCCATTGTCGCCAGCCTCTCGGCATCACCCGACTGGTTGGCGATGCTGGCCGAGCATGGCGAGGCGGTGATCGCCGCCGTCGCCATTGCCACGCGTCGCCCGGTCGACTGGGTGGCCGACCTTGATCTCGACGATGCCGTGCATTTGGCCGAAGCGGTATTCGGAGTGAATGCCGATTTTTTTATCCGGCGCCTGTTGCCGAGCGTGACGCAGGCAGCGGCGCGGATCGGTCAGGCACTGGAAAGCCCGACGCCTGGAGCGATGCCATCCAGCGTTTGATCGGTGCGGGGCACGCCTACGCCGACATTCTCGACTACACACTAGCGCAGATAGATGCCTTTCTGGCCGCCATCGAGCGGCAGGAGTCCCAACAACTGGCGAGTCTTCTGTCGGTGATCGCCACCGGCAGCCAGGGCGACAGCAAGGCCATCGCCCGGCTGCTCAAGGAAATCCAGTGCTGAAGCTCTCCCTGACCGCGACGGGCCTGTTCGAAAAATCCAACTTCGAGGCCTGGACCCGGCAGAAGCAGACAGCCATCCATCAGGCGGTCGCGGCAGGCATGCAATCCGGCGGCAAGGTCGTGGCCGATACCGCGCGCACCCGGATGAATGCCGATTTCACGGTCAGGAAACCGGGCTTTGTGAGATCACTGCGGGCCAAGGTATTCGACCGTGATCCGGATCGCCTGCCGGCGCTCTTGATCGGCTCGCGCATTCCCTGGCTCGGCATTCATGTTCGGGGCGGCACTCTTTCGGGCCGGATGCTGATTCCGCTACTGCCCGAGCACCAGCGCATGGGACGCAAGGCGTTTCGGCGCGTGATCGACGGGTTGCTACGTACTGGCAACGCCTTTTTCATTCAAAGGAACGGCAAGGCGATCCTGATGGCTGAGGCCATCAAGGAGAACACCGCCGAGCTGCGTCGCTTCAAGCGCGCCGAGCGGATCCGCACCGGGGCGAAATCGATCAAGCGCGGCACCGAGATTCCCATTGCCGTGCTGGTACCGAACGTCACTCTGAAGCGCCGCTTCGATCTGGAGGGCGTTGTACGCGGCCAATTGCCCGTCCTCGCCCGCGCCATCGAGCAACGACTGAACAAGATTTGAGAGAGATGAACCCGTCGTGACCCAGGATCGTGCCCAACTGCTGATCACCGCCGTCGACCAGACCCGCTCGGCCTTCGACTCGATTCGTGGCAACCTGGCCAAACTCGGTGACGAGTCGAACCGAGTCAAGGGACTGCTCGCCGGACTCGGCGTTTCCCTCTCGGTAGCAGGGTTCGCCACGATGATCAAAAGTGCCATCGACGCGGCCGATCATCTGAACAAACTCTCGCAGAAAATCGGCATCTCGGTCGAAGCCTTGTCGACCCTGCGCTTCGCCGCGCAACTGTCGGATGTGAGTCTGGAAACCCTGCAGAAGGGGATCAAGGGCCTTTCGCAGAACATCGCTGAGGCCAATACCGGTGTCGGCGACGGGGCACAGGTGTTCGATGCTCTCGGGATTTCGGTCAAGAACGCCGACGGCAGCATGAAGTCCACCGAGGCCGTGCTGCTGCAGGTGGCCGACGTCTTCGCCAACCTGGAGGATGGCGCGGTCAAGACGGCGCTGGCCGTGAAGCTCTTCAGCAAGAGCGGCATGGACATGATCCCGTTCCTGAATCAGGGGGCGGCCGGAATCAATCAACTGACCGCTGAGGCCGAGCGGCTTGGCCTGAAGCTCACCACAGAAACGGCACGTTCGGCGGAAGCGTTCAACGATAATCTCACGGCACTCAAAGCCTCTTCGTCCGCGCTCGGCATCACGCTGGCCCGCGACTTCCTGCCCGAACTCATCAACATCACGAATGCCATGCGCGAGGCGGCGAACGACTCGGGCAAGTTGAAGGCCATGTGGGTGGGTCTTGGCGGGGTCGGCAATCTCCTGTTTAACGGGACCGAAATCAAGCAGGCACGTGACGAGGTTGCGCGCATACAGGAACTGGTTGACTCGACGCGCAAGAAGGTCGATACCGGCAAGGCGCCGGTGCCGTTCATGCCCTTCGATGTGAAGTTCAACGAAGGTGCGATGGCAACGCTCAGAAAGAACCTCGCCCAATGGGAGCAGGAACTGGCGGCAGCGAAGCAGCGGCTGGATGCGCTGACCAGCCCCAAACGTGCGGACGAAAAGTCCCCAACCGGCAAACCAACCGAGGATATGCAGCGTATCGCCTGCGTCGTGTCTGGCGGGCAATGGGTCAACGGCAAGTGCGAGAAGAAGTCGGCCGACAATGAGAAGGACACGACCGGCGCGCAGCTGGCCATCGTCAAGGCGCAGGCCGAGGCCGAGTTCAAAGTCCTCAAGGAAGGACTCGATCTGCAGAAATCCGCACTGGATCGCGCGCTCGATGATCGTCTGGTCTCGATCCGCGACTACTACGCCCGCAAGACGCAGATCGAACAGCAGGCCGTCGACCAGGATCTTGCGGCAAAACAGCAGGAACTGAGCGCGCAATCCACGGTGGCGGTTGGCGGCAAGGACGAGGCACAGCGTCTGCGCGCAAAGGCCGAGGTCAAGAAACTCGAAGGCGAAATCACCGTGCTCAACATGAAGCGCGGCGAAATCGAGGTCGTCAATGCCCACGCCGCCGCCAAGGCAGAAAAGGAACTGGCCGACGAACTCGCCCGTGTGCGTGACCGCTTGGCCGAGATTCGGGGCGGTGCGGGTGGCGAGGTCACTCGGGCAAGGCTGGAGCGCGAATATCAGCCACTCGTCGAGAAGCTGCAGCGCATGGGTGACACTACCGGCGTGGCCGATGTCGGTCGTCTGATCAACGTCGAAGGCGACATGGCAGAACTGGCCAGGCTCGAACGCCAGTATCAGAACGTCACCGACCGCATGAGCATCCGCGAACGGGAACTCCAGGTGCAGAAAGATGCCGGGATGCTGACCGAGGCGCAGATGCGGCGGGAAGTGCTGACCCTGCACCAGCAGACCGCTACCGAAGTGGAAGGCATGATCCCGAAGATGCAGGCCTTGGCCACCGCCACAGGATCGGAGGAAGCGATCAACCGGGTGGCGCGGCTCAAGGTGGAGGTCGCCGGGCTCAAGACCGTGGCGGATGACGTGGCCACGCGCATCAACGGCGACGTCGAGAACGCCTTCACAACCATGTTCGAGCAGATCGGGTCGGGCGCAAAGTCAGCCTCCGATGCGTTTGGCGATTTTGCGCGCTCGGTACTCGCGGCCATCAACCGCATCGCCGCGCAGAAGATCGCCGAGGAACTCTTCGGCGGCATGACCAAGGGTGGTGCCGGCGGTTTGGGTGGCTTGGTGTCGGGTTTCTTCAAGTGGGCGGGCTTCGCTGGGGGTGGCTATGTTTCCGGCCCGGGCACCGCGACGAGCGACTCCATTCCGGCACGCCTGTCCGCCGGCGAGTATGTCCTGCGTGCGGATGCCGTTCGACGTGTCGGGGTCGATTTTCTGCATGCATTGAACGGCGGCCTGCGCATTGGACTTACAGGGCCACGATGGAGTGGCCAACGGCTGGCCTTTGCCGACGGTGGACTGGTGCCAGATGTCGCCCAAGCACCCGCTGCTGCGCCGTCGCAATCGGTGCGCATCGTCAACGTCATCGATCCTGGCATGGCGGCCGACTATCTCAATTCCGCCGCCGGGGAAAAAACCATTCTCAACGTGCTCTCGCGCAATGGCTCGGCCGTGCGCGAATTACTGAGGTAAGCCATGGCCTTTACCAGCGGTACCGCCACCGACTATCTCGACCTGCTGAACCGGCTCAAGCAGTTCGTCACCCAGGACATGCTGCCGGCCAATGAACGCTGGTCAGTCCTGCGCTGGGTGCCCGGACCGCCCGCCGAACTGGTGCTGCAAGGCCCGGGGCTGGCCGGCTCCGACCAGATCAATGTCGGCATCCTGTCCGAGGCCGGTGCGGACTACGGCAACTGGAAGCTGCGTGGCTTCGTCGGCTGGAATGCGGCGCAGACCTTCGATGGCCAGTACAACCCGAGCGGGACGTTTTACGCGCTGCTGATGGCATCGGCCATGCCCTACTGGATTGTGGCCAACGGTCGTCGCATCGTGATGGTGGCCAAGACCGGCACCTACTACGAGATGATGCACTTGGGCCTGTTCCTGTCCTATGCCACGCCGGGGCAGTACCCGTATCCGCTGCTCGTTGGCGGCACCTACAACGGTTCGACACGGTGGAGCAACTCCTACCAGTACCGCAATCACCTGCCCAAGTCGTCCGGATATTCCGGCGCGTACTACGCACCGACCGGGATCTGGACCGGGGTATCAGCGATGTGGCCGGGAAGTTGGGGTAGCAATACCCGGGAATGCCCGGATGGTTCCTACCCGCTGCTGCCATTTGTTCTCGCGGGGTTGGGTGAGATGGACGGTTGCTACTGCGTTCCCGGTTATGCGAATGCGGTGGAAAACATCATCAGCGTTGGCGGCGTTGATCATCTGGTGGTGCAGGACGTATATCGCACCGGCTACAGCGACTACTGGGCTTTGAGGCTCGCGTGAGGAAACAGTGATGAGCCACCACGCTCGCAAAATCTGCTCACTGCCCCCCGAGGGGGTGCATGCCTCCTTCGGGACGGCTCGTCAGGAGGCATGATGGCATTCCAATCCGGCATCACCACCTCGGCGAACGACCTTCTCGACAAGATCCGGCTCTTCGCCGCCGGCTCATGCGGCTACACGCAGTTGATGTATCAGGCGGACGCCGGCTACTACCGTCTGCACCTGCAGCACGCCGCCAGCGGCCAGTTCGTCCATCTGCACTCCTACGCGGGCTATGTTGCCTGGTATGGCTCAACCAGTTTCAACAGTGGGTTGGTTTACAGTTCTCAAACTGTCGCCTCCGGGTCGTTCTCCGTATCGCCGATGTCGGGCAGCGCCGAGTATTTCCTCTTCGGCGGCGATGGTTGGTGTTACTGCATCGTACAAACCGCCAGCACGACTTACGGACCGCTCATCTTTGGGGCGATCATCAAGAGCTGCTTGTTCACCGGCGGAGCATTTCTGTCGGACACCTACACCACAAACGTGCGGGCGGACATCGACGGCAATACGAACAAGTGGAAGTTGGGAAGCTACTATTCTGGCGAAGAAACGGTAAAGGCGTTCTATTCAGCGACGACGCGCCAATTGGATAGTTATTCACCCATTGCTTTTAACGGGGTGACACCGCTTTACCCCGCGACGGTCGAAGTGGGTCGTCCGACGCCCAGTTATTTTTGCTCGATGATGGGGTATGCACCTGGCGTACGCTTGTTGCGGATGAACGGGCAGTACGTCAACAAGGACATCGTCACGCTGGGCAGTAACGACTGGATGGTCTTCAGCATGAGCTACGGCGGCTACGCTTTCCTGAAATGACCACCTACGCTGGAGCCATTCTGCCCTCCGGGCTGCCCTCCAATCCCGCCTATGGCGCGGCGTACAAGTTCCTGCCGGCACCGCTGACGCTGCCATACCCGAGTGCCCTGGCCAGTAACCCGCCCGATGCTGGCCCACTGGCCAACAACCTGCCGGTTGCCGAGATCGTGTCGACCTTCGCGGGGGGGTTGGTTCGTCAGTTCGAGCAGGACTGGTATCACCACGTCCATCTGCTGCCGGCCAAGATCGCCTTGGGCAATCTGCTGTCGACGCAGATCCGCCAGGTCGAGGTGTGGAACGCCCATTTTGCCCTCAAGACCTTGTCAGCGGTTGTCGGCCAGAACGACGGTGGCATCACGTTGGCCGCGCCGGCCAATCCGCCGACCCACTACGGGATGCTGGAGTCACGCCTGCACAACGTTTCGGTGAGCCTCGACGGGCCGCCGGTGATCGAAGCCAGTTTCACGTTTCAGTTTCCCGACGAAGCACCGACGCTGTCGATCTCGGGGCGGCGCGTCGTGGTATTCGGCCTGAAGCCCAACTGGGCAGACGGCTGGCTGGAGCGTCTGATGTGGGCGACCGACGTGCTGACTGCTCGCGACGGTACCGAACAGCGCGTCAGCCTGCGGGCCAAACCGCGTCGCTCGCTGGAATTCTCGATCCTGGTCGGACGCGACGATGCGGCGCTGCTGGACGTGTTGTTATCGGCCTGGCAGTCACGCGTCTATGCCTTGCCCATCTGGCCCGACAAGGCTTTCCTCTCGGCCGCGATCACTGCCGGCAGTACGGTGATTCCGATTGCGACCACGAATTTGGAGTACGAGGCCGACGGCCTGCTGGTGATCGGCAGCGACAGCCGCAACACCGAGGCGGCCGAAGTTCTCTCGGTGGCGAGCAATGCCGTGACCCTGAAGCAACCGCTTCTGTCGAACTGGCCAGCCGGATCGTTCGTCGTGCCTGCGCGCACGGCCCGTCTGCGAGTGACCCAGTCAGTGTCGCGCGTGACCGACGCCATCGCACGGGCCCGCCTTGTGTTCGACATCGCCGGCACCACGGCAATCACGAAGCAGGAATCGACGACGACCTTCAATTCAACGCCGGTGTGGATCACACGGCCGAACCGGGTGCGCGACATCGAGAGTGACTATCAGCGGCTGGCTGAAGTACTCGATTACGAGACTGGCATTACGGCGGTCGATGACCATGCTGCACGCCCCTTCGTGCGGCGCGCCTTCGACTACCTCTTCAAGAATCGCAGCGAGATCACCGCCTTTCGGGGCTGGCTGGCGGCGCGGGCGGGGCGACTGACGGCGTTCTGGCATCCGACCTGGGAAGCATCCATCGTCCCGACCAAGAAAATCTTGTCCAACCAGACGGTGATGGCTGTGGCTTCGCGCGGCTACGCCCTGTACTTCAACCCGATGCCGGGACGCACGGAAGCCGCGTTCCTGCACAAGAACGGCACGTGGTATTTCCGCACCATCCAGGGATTCGGTGCCGGTACCACTGGCGACGAAGAGGTGATGACGATCAACCAGTCCTTCGGCTTCGATGCCAATCCCGAGGACTGGGTCGCCATCTACTTTCTGGAAAAAACCCGGCTCGATGCCGACCAGATCGAAATCAACTGGCAGACCGACAGTGTCGTGGAGGCATCGGTACCGATGCTCTCCGTGAAAGCCTGACCGGATACCCTCATGAGCTACAACACGCAGGAAATCTCGGCGGCCGCCGGCCAGCCGGTGGAACTCTATCGCTTCGTCCTCGGACAACAGGTGTGGACGGTAACCAGCGGCCGCGAGGCGATCACTTATCAGGTCGAGAGCTATCAGCCCGCCGTGATCCGCCGCTCGGCGGTCGAGCAGTCGCCGGAGTTTGCCCGGAACGGCATCGACCTCGAGTGCGCGCGGGATTTTGCCGTGGCGCAACTCTTCGCGGCGGCACGCCCCAACGGCGTGGTGTCGCTGACGGTGTTCCGCAACCACCTCGGTGACTCGGAGTACATCACCTGGTGGAAGGGGCGCGTCGCGTCCGTCGTGTTCGCCGGCAGCACCGCCAAGATTCGCTGCGAGTCGATCTTCACTGCGTTGAAACGGCCGGGGCTCCGCGCCCACTACCAGACCGGTTGCCGCCACGCGCTGTTCGATCCGGGCTGCGGGGTGAACAACCAGGCGTACAAGCTCGCCGGCATGGTGGCGTCCTTCTCCGGGCTGAACGTGACCTCCAGCGCCTTCCTCGCGCAGGCATCCGACTGGTTGACCGGGGGCTACCTGCGCGTGGCCGGGGTGCCACGGATGATCACCAACCATTCGGGTGACACCATCACGCTCTCGGCCGTGCTGCCGGGGCTCGCCGTGGGCGTGGCGTTCGAGGCCTTCGCCGGCTGCGACCGGACGTTCGCCACCTGCCAGTCCAAGTTTGGCAACAGTCTCAACTTCGGCGGGTTTCCCTGGATTCCCGCCAAGAACCCCTTCGCCGGGGATTCCATCGTTTGAGGGCAACACCATGTGGGTACAGATCGCGATCTGGGTCATCACCACGGTCATCGGCATGCTGCTTGCGCCGAAGCCGCCCAAGCCGGCCGCCCCTACGCCGGGGAATCTCGACGTGCCTGTGGCGGAATCCGGCAAACCTATCCCGGTGCTCTTCGGCACCCGGGTCATCCGTCAGGCCAACGTGGTCTGGTACGGCGACGTTAAAACCACCGAGATTCGCCAGTCATCCGGTAGTGGAGGCAAGAAGTGACAACCATCCCCCCAGCCCCCTTCCCGAGAAAGAGGGTGATCGTGACGCACGACGACGCCAAGGCCTTCGGCTACTGCAATGCCGGCCTGCGCAAGTGGTTCCCGCGCGAGGGCGTGACTTTCGACGAGTTCCGGCAGCACGGCGTGACAGCCGAGTGGCTGCGCGCGACGGGCGATGCGATGGCGACCCGGTTGGCCGACGAAGTTGAACAAATTCGCGAGCGTCTGCATCAGTCGCAGGAGAGCGCATAAATGGGCGGCGGCGGAAAAGGCGGTGGTTCGTCATCCTATGTCGTCGGTCATCGCTATTACGCCGGCCTGCACCTGGCGATCTGCCACGGCCCGGTGGATGCGGTGACGCGCATCATCGTCGGCGAACGCACGGCCTGGAGCGGCAGCGTCACGTCCTCGCAGACCCTCTACGTCAATGCCCCGGAACTGTTCGGCGGGGATTCGCGCGAGGGCGGCGTCCAGGGCTATGTCGAAATCAAGATGGGCGGCGCGGCGGAAACGGTATCGGGTTATCTGCAACAGAAGCTCGGAAGCGTCATTCCGGCCTTCCGGGGCGTGGTGTCGATCATCGCCCAGCAGTGCCAGTTGTCGGCGCTGAACCCCTACATCAAGCCGTGGAGCATCGAGGCGCGGCGCATCCCGGCACCGGCGGCACTGAGTGGCGGAAACATCAATGGCGACGCCAACCCGGCTCACATCATCTACGAGTGCCTGAACAACGCTACGTGGGGTTTGGGCTACGCGGCCAATGAGATCGATGCGACGAGTTTCCAGACCGCCGCGAATACGCTGTCCTCCGAACAGTATGGGCTCTCCTTGCTCTGGGAGCGAGAACAGCCGCTGGAGGAATTCATCGCCGAGATACTCCGTCACATCGACGGCACGCTTTATGTCCATCCGCGCACCGGCAAGTTTGTGCTCAAGTTGGCACGGGCCGATTACAACGTCTCCAGTCTCTTGGTGCTCGATGCCTCGAACATACTGGAACTGGAAAGCTTCTCGCGGCCCTCGGAATCGGAACTCGTCAATCAGATCACCGTCCGCTACCGTGATCGCTCCACTGACAAGGATGCCGCGATTACGGTGCACGACCTTGCCGCGCTGGAACTGGCGGGTGGCGTGGTGTCCTCCGCCACGGTCGACTATCCAGGCATCAGCAATGGCAGCCTGGCGTCGCGGGTGGCGCTGGGCGATCTCAAGCAGTTATCCGTGCCGCTGGCCAAGGCCACGCTGATCGCCAATCGGCAGGCATCGAATCTCAATATCGGCGACGTATTCAAGTTCACCTGGCCGGAACTGGGTATTGCGCAACTGGTGATGCGAGTCGTGCGCGTGTCCTATGGCACGCTGACCGACGGTCGGGTGCGAATCGAGTGCGTGGAAGACATCTTCGGCCTGCCGTCCGCCTCCTACGTGTCCCCGACCCCGACTTCATGGGTATCTCCGCTGACATCGCCAGCCCCGGTGCCGTATCGCCGGTTGAACGAAGCGCCGTGGTGGACCGTGGTCAAACGGGTAGTCGGCGAATCGGCGACTGCACAAAACGAACTGGACCCCCAAGGCGGGCTACTGGTGGCCTGCGCGAGTCGTCCATCCGGTGATTCGCTCAACGTCAAACTGCTGACGCGCCAGGGCAGTGCTGCCTACGCTGAGGTGGATACGATGGGCTTCACGCCGAATGCGACGCTCATCAATGCCTGTGATGAGCAGGCCACGGTATTCAGCATCGGCAATGGCCAAGACCTGGACATTGTGAAGCTCAACACTTACGCCTACCTCGACAACGAGATCGTGGCGGTCAAAGCGATCAATCTTGTGGCCGGCACGGTCACAGTCGAACGCGGCGTACTCGACACGGTACCGGCTCCGCACTTGGCCGCTGCGCGCATCTGGTTCGCTGATGCGCTGGAGGCGCTGGTCACCGAGCAATACCTCTCCGGCGAGTCGTTGCAGGTCAAAATGCTGTCGGCGACCGGCCTCGGACGCCTGGCGGAATCGGCGGCGACCGCAGACAGCTACACCTTTGCCGGCCGGATGATCCGGCCCTATCCGCCGGGGAATGTCCGGGTGAACAACGTGATGTGGCCGACCGCGATTCTCGGCCAGATGACCCTGACCTGGGCGCATCGTGACCGGATGCAGCAGACCGTGTATCTGGTGACGCAGTCGGAGGGCAACGTCGGCCCGGAAGCCGGCGTGACCTACACGGTGCGCTTCTACAACGAGAACAACACCCTCCAGAAAACCGTGACGGGGCTCACCACGACCGCTTGGACGTATCTCTCCACGGACGAGGCGACCGACAGCGGACTGGGCCGCATCAACGGCAAGTTCAAGGTCGAGATCGAAGCGGTGCGCGCCGGCTACACCAGTTGGCAGAAGCAGACTCGCAGCGTCGACCGCGCGGGGTACGGGCTGAACTATGGCAAATACTACGGAGGCATCTGATGGCAAGCACTGATCCCAATCTCGGACTCACCTACGGCTGGACGCTCGGCGAGTCGGGCTGGAATACCAGCATGGACGCAAATTTGAAACGGCTCGGTGCGGTAGTCGGCATCTCGGTCAAGGATCGAGATTTGACCACGCCGCCGGCCAGTCCGGTCGATGGCGACCGGTACATCATTCCTGCCGCTGCCACAGGCGTCTGGGCCGGGAAGACCAACCAGATCGCCGTGCGCGTGGCGAGCACTTGGGAGTATTACGTTCCCAAGGTCGGATGGCTCTGCTTCGTCGAGGACGAGACCGTGCTCTCGGCCTACAAGTCGGCAGGCTGGAGTGCCGGCATCGCCATTTGACACTGATTCACCAACCCCGCGAACCCGCCCACGAGGCGGGTTTCGCATTTCTGGAGGACGAAAACATGGATTCCACACCAATGGAGCGCCGCAAGATGGTGACCATCCCGCAGGAAGAGTTCGAGGCGATGCTTGAACTCGCCGCCGAACGCGGTGCCCGGCACGCGCTGGCCGATGTCGGTCTCGACGGGCCGGAGGCTGCACACGACATTCGTGAACTGCGCGGATTGCTCGATGCTTTCAACGAGGCTAAGAAAACCGCTGGTCTGACAATCGTGAAGATGTTGGTCACCGGTCTCGTGATGGCGCTGCTGGCCGGCGCATTCCTGAAGCTCAAGCTGTTCGGAGGTGGGCAATGATCGAAACGCTACTGGGCGGTTTGCTGGGTGGTGCGTTTCGCCTGGCTCCGGAAATCCTGAAATGGATGGATCGCAGTGGCGAGCGCAGTCATGAACTGGCGATGCAGGACAAGGCGTTGGAGTTCGAGAAACTACGCGGTGCGCAGCGGATGGGTGAGATCGGTGCCACTGCCGATGCTGCGTGGAATACCGGGGCCATCGAAGCCTTGCGCGAAGCGATGGCGGCGCAAGGGCAGCGTTCCGGCGTGCGCTGGGCCGATGCGCTATCGATCAGCGTGCGGCCGGTGATCACCTACTGGTTCATGGCGCTCTACTGTGCTGCAAAGACGGCAGCATTTGTGGCTGCTGTCACCGCCGGCGCTGGGTGGGGCACGGCGATCCTGCACGCATGGACAGAAGCGGATCAGGCGCTGTGGGCCGGGGTGCTGAATTTCTGGTTCCTGGGGCGTGTGTTTGACCGGGTGCGGCCGTGATCGAAATTCCGAAAGCGGCGATCAATCTCGCCAAGCGATTCGAGGGTTTCGAACGCAAGGTAAAGAGTGGGATCGAGATCACCGCTGTTCCCTACATCTGCCCCGCAGGTTTCTGGACGATTGGCTACGGCCACCTGTGCGATCCAAAGCATCCACCGATCATCGAAGCAGAAGCCGAGGTCTATCTGGCGCGCGATCTGCAAACAGCGCTGGCGGCGACGCTGCGCTACTGCCCGGTGCTGGCCATCCAGCCGGAGGGGCGGCTCGCTGCTATCGTGGATTTCACCTTTAACCTCGGCGTGGGACGGTTGCAGGCATCGACGCTGCGGCGGCGGATCAACCAGCAGAACTGGATTAGCGCAACAAAGGAACTGCGGCGATGGATCTACGGTGGAGGAAGAGCGATGTCGGGGCTGGTGAACCGAAGGGAAGCGGAAATCGAACTGTTATTGGCTGGCACTGATCGTCTTCCTGTTCGGTAACAAATACCCAAAGAACAGGTAAAGAGCGCCCGCCTCAACGCATAGCTGCGATCCGCGCCGCTATCGTAGTCCAGTCCACGTCGGGTGTTTGGTGGCACCAGCTGACGCGTACGCAGGCATTGGCCTCCTCGTCGCTCATTCCCATGGCCTTCAATACATGGCTTGGGGTGTAACTGGTCGAGGTACAAGCCGATCCATTCGAGATTGCCACGAGATCTTTGATGGCGACAATCAGTGCCTCGGAATCCAGTCCCTCGAATGCCACATTGAGCACATGAGGCATCACCCTGGACTGGTCTCCGCTGTACTTGGGATTTAATTGCTCAAATGCCTTCATTGCCCCAGCACGAATCTCACTGCATCGGTCATGACGATTCCTGTGGTCGTGCACGGCTATCTCCGACGCCACACCCAGGGCAACAATGAGGGCAACTGGCAATGTGCCAGGACGCAACCCTCTTTCCTGGCCACCGCCAAAAACGAGCGGTTTTAGCGGAACACGGTCGTACCCGCGACGACGAACAATTAGCGCACCAATCCCTTTGGGCCCAAAAATCTTGTGCCCACTCACGCTGATCATGTCGATACGTGGATTGCGGAGCGTATCGAGATCTTTGCCAAAACCCTGAGCCGCATCGGTATGAAGATAGGCAGGATGGCCATCCATTACCGCTGCAATCTCGCTAAGGGGCTGTAGTACTCCGGTCTCATTATTTGCTTGCATGACCGAAACCAGCACGGTTTCCGGCCGTAGTGCTTCGGCCAGAACTTTCGACTCAACATATCCGCCAGCTGTAACGGGAAGGCGTGTCACCGAAAAGCCCTCTCGTTCCAGTGCTTCGAACGGTTCCAGCACCGCTTTATGCTCGAGCGTCGAGGTAATAACGTGCATTCGCTCAGCGCTGCGGGCTGCTTCCCGCAAGCCTAAGATAGCTAGGTTGTTGCTCTCGGTTGCGCCGCTGGTGAAGATCACTTCATCACGCTTGGCTTCCACGACTGCCGCGACCTGATCTCTCGCCCGCTGAACTGCTTGCTTGGCCCGCGCACCGAACTCGTGGGTTCGGCTCCCTTCGTTTCCAAATTCTTCAGTTAGGTAGTGCAGCAGAGCTTCGCGTACGGCCGGCTCGATCGGCGTCGTCGCGTTGCAGTCCAGATAAATCGGTGAAAAAACAGGGTCTTGCATGTATGTTATTACTTGAATAATTAACAAACCTAGCGCACAATATAGGCATACAAATTGTGTGATTCACCTTTAAATTTTACACCTAACCTGCGTACATCACGTAATCAACTGCAAGTCAGCCATATCAGCATGGAAACTCAACCGACTCTCACGTTCCCGGTCATTAGGGGTCTTCAAGCGCACCGTGAGTACTTCGTTGCGATGTGGTCCTTGCGAATGTTGCGCCAGATCTCGATTTTCGACGAAGACGAACTTCCGCCCGAACTGCGTGCTCAGCGCACCTTGAACAGGGCACGTATCCCCGAGATCTGCTGTTACATGCTTGACAATCCGGATGACTATGTCTTCTCCGCCCTCACGGTTTCGATCGACTCCGATGTCGCTTTTGCCCCGCTTCCCGGGCAAGACAAGCTCGGTCTGCTACGGGTGCCAATGGATGCTCGCTTCATCATCAATGACGGGCAACACCGCCGTGCCGCCATCATTGAGGCACTTGAGCAGCGTCCTGAACTAGGCCACGAAACCATTGCCGTCGTTTTCTTCTTGGATATCGGGCTGGAGCGTTGCCAGCAGATGTTTGCCGATCTCAACCGGCATGCCATTCGCCCCAGTCGCTCTCTTGGTCTACTGTACGACCACCGCAACGACAAAGCCCAGCTGGCAAAACTCGTTGTGATGAAGTCTGATGTCTTTCGAGACATCGTCGATATGGAGAAGTCCTCGCTCGCCAAACGATCCCGCAAGCTTTTCACGCTGTCCGCGTTCCACAATGCCTGTGCAGATCTCGTCGAAGGGATGGCGACTGGCAATATCAACGAAGACGCTTCTCTCGCCCGCACATATTGGGAGGAGGTTGCGAAACACTTTCCCGCCTGGGCGCAGGTGCGCGAAAATCGGCTCCCTGCAAGTGAGGTGCGCGAGGGCTACATCCATTCGCATGGCATTGCGCTGCAAGCACTCGGTAAGGCAGGCAATACACTGCTGAAACTACATCCAAAAGACTGGAAAAAGCGTTTGAGCGGAATTGAACAGATTAACTGGTCACGCAATAACGCCAACACCTGGGAGGGGCGTGCGCTTATTGGCGGCAAAGTCTCTAAAGTTACAACCAACGTAATTCTGACAACTAACGTCATCAAGAAGGCACTTGTACTACCACTCGACGAAGAACAACAACGGGTGGAAAACGCTCACGCTCGCAAGAGTGGATGACGATTCACTGAAAAGCTACTTACTCTATGGCAACAAAACCAAAATCAAAGCTGCCGAGCGTGCCTGTTCTGCCGCCCGCACGAACCGGCTCCGAAGCGACTACGCGCAAGAGAGATTCAGCATTTGCAGAACTCGGCTTCAAAACAACCATTGAACTATTACACGAGGAGATCCGCGAGCTATATCTGGCCGACGATGTGCCGTGGATCATTGGCTATTCGGGGGGTAAAGATTCGACAGCCACACTCCAGTTGGTTTGGGGGGCCATTATTGGGCTTCCGGTAGAAGCGCGCACAAAGGTAATCCATGTTATTTCGACGGATACGTTGGTTGAGAATCCCGTTGTTGCAGCGTGGGTATCGAATTCCCTGTTGGTGATGGAAAGGGCCGCACGGGAGCAACAGGCGCCGATAAGACCGAAACGTTTGACGCCAAGAACCGTTGACTCATTTTGGGTGAATCTCATCGGACGTGGCTATCCGGCTCCGCGGCACAAGTTCCGTTGGTGCACCGCACGCCTCAAAATTAATCCTTCAAACGCGTTCATCAACGGCATTGTGTCGTCCAGCGGTGAGGCAATTCTTGTGCTGGGTACCCGAAAGGCAGAGAGCACAAAGCGCGCTGCCAATATGGCGAAACACGAGAAGGGGCGCGTACGTGATCGCCTGAGTCCGAATTCCAGCCTGCCTGGTTCTTTGGTCTACACGCCGGTTGAAGATTGGAGTAACGACGACGTTTGGTTTTTTCTGATGCAAACAAAGAATCCATGGGGTTACAACAATCGAGATCTCCTTGGGATGTATGCAGGAGCGTCTGCGGACGGGGAGTGCCCACTTGTTGTAGATGACTCGACGCCGAGTTGTGGTGATTCGCGTTTCGGCTGCTGGGTATGCACCCTTGTGGAACAGGACAAGTCCATGACTGCGATGATTCAGAACGACGTCGAGAAAGAATGGATGATGCCTCTCTTGGAGCTCCGAAATGCACTGGATTTCAGAGGGGGCGGGGTAGGCCCCGACGATTTGGACAGCACAGATCGCCATTTACGCGATTTTCGCCGAATGACCGGTGCGGTACAGATGATGGCAAACGGCCGCCCCATCCCAGGACCATACACGCAAGAAGCACGAGAGACGTGGCTCAAGAAATTGCTGACAGCGCAGGTGCATATTCGTCGAAATGGGCCTTCTGACGTACAAAGTATCGAGCTGATCACGCTTGATGAACTTCAGGAAATCCGGCGCATCTGGGTAGTGGATAAGCACGAACTAGAAGACTCGCTCCCCCGCATCTATCGCGAGTTCACCGGCGAGATGTATCCGGGTCGCCCACTAGACGACAACCTCGTATTAGGGGAAGCCGAGATGAAAGAACTGGCCGAGCTCTGCGGCAATGACCGTCTGCACTATGAACTCACCCGTGAATTGCTGAGTTTCACAGGACAGCAGCGCTCGCTTGGGCGGCGCGCAGGATTGTTCGAGCAACTTGAAAAAACCTTCAAGCGTCATTTCTATGACGACAGGGAGGATGCCCTGAACAGAGCACAGCACGTCGCGGACGAACGCAAACGACGTGAAGCGGCACGTCAATCCGGAGCCATTGGCTACGGGCCCAAGCCCCAAACCGATGCACTGGAGTTTAAAGAATGATTCTCGACACCATCATTCTGGAGAACTTTGGCGCCTATAGTGGCCGGCAAGAAGCTACGCTGACACCGAAGCAGGGAAAACCGATAATTCTGTTCGGCGGACTAAATGGCGGTGGCAAAACGACGCTATTGGATGCCATCCAACTTGCCTTCTATGGACCTAAGGCCCGTATCTCCAACAGGGGGCGCCATGCATACAAGGACTATTTACGACAGTCCATCCATCGCGGCAGCGATCCGAGCGAGGGCGCAAGCATCACGGTACGCTTCCGTCGCGTGATTGAAGGCGAAACGCGTTATTTCGAACTCTCCCGCAATTGGCGCCAAGGAATAAGAGGCATCGAGGAAACCGTGCGCGTGCTGCGCGATGGGAGGGCAGATGACGTCTTTACCGATCACTGGGACGAGGTGATTGAGGCCTATCTACCCAGCAGCATTGCCCACCTGTTCTTCTTTGATGGAGAGCAGATTATGGAATTGGCCGATGGCGGTCATGCGGCCGATATTTTGGGAACAGCAGTTCATTCGCTACTGGGTCTAGATCTCGTCGACAGACTCGAAACTGACCTAAAAGTATTTGAGCGCCGTAAGCGTACCGAGGGCTTGAACGCTGCTGCGACAGAGCGGCTGGCAGAACTTCAGCGCGAGTTCGAAAGGATCGATCGTGAGCAGGAACAGGTTGCCAATGAAGAAGGCACCGTAGTGAATCAGGCGGGTCGTCTGGCGAAAGAGGTCCTGAGCCGCGAAGAGATATTTCGCGCTGAAGGTGGAGACCTCTACGACCAACGAGCTTCGTTGGAGGCCAAGCTGGCCGACTTCAAGCATCGACGCGCGAAGCTAGAGACTGAGTTCCGCGAGTTGGTGTCTGGCCCGCTCCCCTTACTACTCATCGAGCCGCTACTAGCCGAGGTTGAGAAACAGGTACGGCACGAGCGGGAAGTCCGCAGCGCTAAGACACTGGTCGAAGTACTTGAAGGGCGTGATGCTGAAGTGCTCGCTTCTCTGGAAAGAGATGCGATCCATGTGAAGGCGATTGCTGCCATCCAGCGGGCCTTGTCCAAGGATCGTCAGCAGCGTTGCGGTTTTGCGGCTGAGTCCTTGCTGTTGAATGCTTCTGACGATCTAGCACCGCACATTGCACACCTACGTAGTGTCGTCTTGCCGGCGGCGGAAGAGCAAGCACGTTGCTTCACTGAGGAACTAACCGTTTTGGACGAAAAAATCGCGCATGCGGAAACTGACCTGGATCGCGTGCCGACGGCGGACCGTATTGCTCTCGTCCAGTCTGAGCTCGATACCGCGCGCCGTGCGCATGCCGAAAAGCTTGCCGAACTTGAAGCTCTACGAATGCGCAAAGAAGCCTTGCGTAAGCAGCGGGCGGATACTGAAGCGCGTCTCGACAAGCTTGGCGAGCAGGAAATGGATGCTCACCTTGCGGAGGACGATCGCCAGCGGATGCTCAAGCATTCGCAAAAGACGCGTGACACGCTTGACCGTTTCCGAACTCAGATTGTGAAGCGTCATACAAGCGGCATGGAATCGCTCATGCTTGAGTCGTTCCAAAAGTTGCTCAGGAAGTCGGGCTTAGTGACTGGGCTCACTATCAATCCGAACACTTTCGAAGCCACGCTATCCGGACGTGACGGCAAGCCATTACCATTTGATCGACTCTCTGCCGGAGAGCGGCAGCTGTTGGCCACATCCATGCTTTGGGGCCTGGCTCGCGCATCCGGGCGCCCCGTGCCAACCGTGATTGATACCCCCTTGGGGCGTTTGGATTCGGAACACCGTAGCAATCTAATTGAACGCTACTTCCCGAATGCATCTCACCAAGTACTCTTGTTGTCGACCGACGAAGAAATCACCGGCGGGTATTTGGACGCGCTCCGGCCTTACATTTCAAGGTCTTTCCTTCTCGCGCACAACGAGCAAGAAGGGGCGACGACAATCGAAGAAGGGTATTTTCCATCATGAAACCACCTGTTGATCATGTTCGTGTAAGCGCAAAAGGTAAAGAAACACTTATCAAGATCAAACGGCGTACAGGACTCGAACACTGGAACGAGATTTGCCGCGTCGCGCTTTGCCGATCCTTGGCCAACCCCACTCCACCTACGAAACCGCTCAAGATGGGGGAAAGCTCCATTGATATGGAATGGAAGACCTTTGCAGGTCCCTATAGCGAAGAATTTGCAGCGGCAATTACTCTACGTGCCAATTCCGACGGAGTAGACCTTTCGTCAAGAGATGCGCTAGCCGACTATGTTAAGGCCCACATTGAGCGAGGTATTGCAAGTCTCCAAAACGTCAAAACACTTGGCGAGATGGTTAAGCAATCGTAGCCTTAGATCGAAAGTTCCAGGTCTGGTGGAGCACGTGGCGATGCTCGTTGACTATCAATGAAGTCCAGCAATCCATCTAGGTCGGCCGGCCGCGATGAGAAAAACTCCTGCAAGACGGCCAGGCCGCCGTTGGCATATTCCTGAAAGGCAGAGATTCTCTGCTCCTCGCTTTCGGGCGTCCCCGCCAAGACCTCGGCAGCCCCCGTGTCCGCTAGCGAGATTAGGAACATCACTCCCGGCCATGCGGGGCTGTTGCCGAACGTACTCTGGTCAATTCCTTTTCCAGAATCGATCGCCTTCAGTGGGTCTCTACGAGCATTTCGATATCCGATCTGCGCTGCAAACATCAGTAGGCGCCATATCTCTCGAAACACGCCCAATTGATCACTCGTCAATAGCCGAATGATTTCTTCCTTGTCGGTAGCGCGGTGAATACGCTTGATTCCAGTAGTCGAGTTCATTTTCGATGCTCTTGTCTTGCCACCATTGGCCAATGCATACATCTCGTCGCCAACTAATGAGAAGCTATTTCGTTCCTTGAAAGAATCACTCCTTTCGACATTCTCGGTATGCCGGCGAATAGTTGTTCTGAGAACGTGCTCCGGGTTCTGGGTATTGAATTCAAATAACCCGCTTTGAACTATCTCAGTGTAGATTTCTGGGATCGTTGCTGCCCTTCCGATTCTTTCTAGCGCCTTCTCGGCGGCATCTCGAATGGTTAATTGGTCCATCATAGCTCGCGGATCTCTGTAAATTCACCGCTGCGCTCGGGGAAGTATTGCTGAAGTTTTTGCCCGTTGACCACCAGCTCTTGAGTAGCTCGTTCTGGCATTGTCGGACCATGATAGGTTAGGTAGTAACGCTTTCCGACCCGACCGGATTCATTCATCGCCTTCTCGACCTGTCCATTGTATTGCTCTGGACTGACCAGCAACAATACTTGGGGAGCTAACTCCGGAATATGGCGAGCAACACCCTCGCGGAAGACGCTGAGTGAGCCAAAAGGCGAATCAATAGCTACTGGGTAGGCAGATCCGGACACATCTTTCAGGATCGTCGGAATCTCCGAGCGGCGTTTGGCCAGAGCAACCAGGCTGGCGATGAACACCAGTGACGTTACGGTGCGCTCCCCCGTACTCAATGCAACGTCCACCTTGGCCGGGTTGGTATCGTCTTCTCCAGAACTCACGTTCTTACGTATGCGCAACGTGTAATTCTCGCTCAGCTCAGCCCAGTAATCTTTAGTCATTATTTTGCGGAAGTGGGCGTCGATCTCCGCATTCAAGAGGGGGCGTAAGTCCTGCGTCTCGGCCTCAAGAATTTGATCAAGGATGCCTGCACAATCCTCGACCGCATCGACTCGCCGCTGCGCGCGTGCGGCAGCTTCTTCCTTGTCTTCGATTTGCCTGATCTGAGTCTGCAGGAGTTCAATTTCACCTTTCGCTGCCTCAATCAACGTGGCGAGACGGCTACTCGTAGCGATTTCATCTTCACGCTTGAGTTGCAGACGCTTCCTAGCGTCTTCCAGTTGCTGAACTTCTTCGTCTTTCTTGCCGCCGAGCTGCTGATGGATATCCTCAACTTCTTCATCGAGGTTACGAATGTCGCGTGTCAGCTCCAGCCGCTCGGTGTTTAGTTGCTTGAGTTGTTCTTCGGTTTGTCGAGCAACTCCCTCGATCAATCCAATAGCATGGTCAAGCGCGCCCACCGCGTTGTTGAAGTCCTGATCGCCAGCTATCGTGAGCAAGCCCTCTACGGCTGTACGCTCAGGTGAGCCTTCTGCCAAACAGCGCTTGCAGATACACGAGCCGCTCTCAAGCAATTCTTGAAGGAAGGTGTTCAATACGCGCGCAGGTATCTTTCCTTCGCTACGAAGCCGGGCCACTATTTCACGGCCACGCCCAATGAGGTCCGTAGCAAAAAGCGTGTAACCATCATCGGCAACTAGCTTTGAAAGGCGGCGCACGACCTCGTCACGTCGGGTCGACAGGTTATCGCGCTCCCCAAGCAAACGGACACGCCGAGCTTGCAGTTCGTGCGCCTCCCGATTTGCAACGAGCTTGTTATCGATGACTTCCAGCTCGCTAGCAATCGCGCCGAGATTCGCCTGCGCTTGCCGGCGCTGCTCTTCTAAGTCCTTCTGGTCTGATTCGCGTTGAGTCAGACGCTCAATTAGTTCGCGCTTTTCTTCATTGGTGGTCTCGCGCTGCTCGGCCCGCAGCTTGCCGCGAACATTTTGGTGCCGTAAATCGTCGATAGTCATCTTCAGCAGGCGCAGCCCTAGCATCTGATGAATGGCCTCGGTAACTTGCGCGCTGTTGCGTTCCATGGCGAGATAGTTGATGCGTTCGCCATTGAAAAATAGAAAGCCACTGATCCCATCCGGCACAATTGCCTGGATAAACTGCTGTGGCCGAACTACCGGAAATGTTTGACCATCACGCATCACTTCAAGCGTCAGGTCAGGCTGCCGAGGATTGGATTTCTGCTGCGCCAGCGTAAGACGTCGAGTGAGGGTATACCGAGAGTCATCATGCTTAAAGGTCAGCTGTACCGTCGCCGAGATTTCGTTCGGGTCTCCCCCTCGATGCACAGCTCCCTCGTGGATGATTTCGTCCGGTTTCTCGAAATCTTCTTCCTTGCCATCGGAACCCATAAGGCCATCGCGGCCATACAACGCCCACAGCAGTGACTTGAGGACGGTCGTTTTGCCAAATCCGTTCTCGGCGTGAACAATTGTGACGTTCCGCTCTTTCAAGTCCGAGAAAACTATCTCTTGCCGCCCCTTGAACTGGCGGAAGTTCTCAAGGACAAGTCGCTCAAGAATCATTTGATCACTCGCTTGATATGGTCATATAGCCGCTGATGGATATCGGAGCGGCGCTTGAGGTGCATCACATCTCGCTCTTCCTTCAAGAAATCGCGGATGAGATCCTTGTATTCGGTCTTTGCCGAACGGAATAGCTCTTGCGCACGCGATAGCGATGTCTTCGAGCTGTCTTGTTGATTTGACACCTTGCCTCTCCTCGAATCGAATCTGAGATCTATTCTCCATCTCAACTACCAGGCGGCTTCAACCCGCCAACAAGTTATGTTTGATGCGAAGCTCACGCAACGAGCCGAGAGCTTCCGGGCCGTTTTCCGCCATCTGACAGAACTCCACTATGCGCGCGAGCTCTCTCCGGAAGAAAGCTCGCTCCATATTGAATGCATCATCATCCTGATCGCCGCCATAGTCAGGAGGCGAAACGATGAAATCGTAAATTATCGCACGGGATTTTCCTGATGCATTCCGAAGAAGTCGTCCGCGCCGCTGAATGAACTGACGCGGGTTTGTTGAACTTGCTAACAAGAACCCCATGCGGAGATCGGGCAAGTCAATTCCCTCATCAAGGCAGCGGATTGCTACAACACCGTCGAGGAACCCACTGGCAAGGTCTCGCAAGATTTCTTCGCGCTCCTGAGCTGTTTCGCGATAGGTGAAGTTGCGCACGCGCAAGCCATGCTTTTCGCCAAGCAGTCGTGCCACGGCCTGAATCTGGCGGACTTCGTCATCAGTAATGCTGTCGGTTGTCCGTCCATCCCCACAGTAGAAAATGGCCTTCTGCGGCCCCTCGGGCAACGAAGAGATCAAGCTGTCGAGTGCGGTCATCTTGTTGGCGGCCCCGCCCAGCAACCGTGCACGTTTGATTAGAAGGCGCATAGCGGCCTGCTCAATGTCATCGCCCCTATCTACAGCTGGCATGATTCTCGCCAGTTTGGCCGAAATCTCGGCGTATTCTTCAGCCTCTGGCTCTGTTAAGTCGACGAGGACTGGATAGTAGCGGTAGGGGCAGAGGCGCCCTTCTGCGATGGCTTGGTCCAGCGTGTACTCGTAGATGACCTTGCCAAAGTACTCGATAACGGCCTGAGTACCGATTGCATCGTGGTGGCGTTCCGGCGTAGCTGATAGGCCAACGCGCATCGAAATACCGTCAGGAAGAACCGTCTTAATGCCAGGGGCGCCGAGGTTGTGGACTTCGTCGGCAATCAATAGATGATGAAATGCACCGACCGCGACTCGCGGCTGTAGCCGAGACTGGAAGCTTTCGCTCATGAACGTAGCGTTGGTGGTGACGATAGCATGTACCTGAGAGAGTCCTGCCGAAAGGCGCTGATAGCCTTCGTCCATCAGCGCTTGCCAGCGCTCTCGACCCTCAAAGGCCGCAACAGGATTCAAACCAAAAGTCACCATTTCCCGTATCCACTGACGGCAAAGGTTGATGAATGGACAAACGATAATGAGTACCAGCGAATGGTTCTTTTCTGCGACCTTACTCGCGAGAGTTAGCGCTGTGAGGGTCTTGCCTGATCCTGTTGCCATGGCGAGTATGCCGCGTCCCCCGTTCTTGCTCCACGCTCGAATAGCTTCCTTTTGATAGGGCCGAAGATCGAATCCCACAGGGGGTTGAAAGGCACAGGACGTTATAGGCTCCCGAGCCTCATGGAGATTGATGCCGGGCGGTGGCCGCCCGGGATCACGATAACGATCGAGCAACTCCTTGCTGATCGAGCTGAAATCCAGCACTTTGAGACCGGGCGTGGAATTTTTCCACAGAGCCTCAAAATTGTCGATTTCTTCCTGTACTCTCCCCTCAGTGTCTCTCCATGAACAGAAAACTTTGATGCTCTCAAAATTCTCCAACAGACCGCCAGCGGTCTCGTTTGATGAACCAGAGAACGTCACATGGTTGTCATGCGCGTCCGTAAAGACGCCAGCTTTTTCGTGGAAAATACCGCGAGCGTACCCCCCTTGTGCGTCAAGTCGGAGTGCGAGTTTGATCTCGAGAAGCCCTGATGCAGTCAGCCAGGCAAGCGCATTAAGGCGATCCCTGATCAGTGCGTCTTCGATATCCGCAAGACATCTTGCCGCGATTGCGCGCAGTGCGTCCAAAGGCGTATCGGAAGCGGCGCGCAAAGCTTCAACATCTCCCGGTTCGAGGTAAGGGGATACGACAAGCTGCATCTTCCCGCGTCGGGCGGCAAGGCTTGCTACTCCTCGAGCAGCTAATGCGAGCCCCGAGCTGGTGAAGTAACCCGCCGCGCGCCGGTAGAGCACAGATGACTCAAGGCACGGGTTGAAGAAATCCCTGACGAGATCATCTCGCCCAGTTCGGTAAGACAGACGAAGAGGAAGATCTGGAAGGTTCAATCCACCTCCCTTACAGCCAGGGCGCTCCAGGGCGACAGTCTGCGAGGACGAGTTCCATAGTGATGAAAAGCGTCAAGTCGACCAGTGGGCGAACCTTTGTACAGCAGCGGTCTCTGAAGGAATCCGCTCGAACTCATTTCATGCGTCACTGCTTTTTGTCGAAAAATGGCTCTTCCCATGGACTCCTGTCCCTCAGATGTGCAGATCCTCTTCCTCGAGGAAGGGGGGGATTCGGGGTTGCATCGTCATCGCATGTTGAACTTCGGCACGGATGACAGACTGTCCGGAGGAATCTGATGAACGCGACATTGCTCCGCGCAAGTATTCCAGACCGCCTGCGGCGTAACGTTCGAATTTACGAATCAGCTCCTCTTCTCGTTCGGGGCGAAGGAACTCAACGTCACCCGTTCCAATCAGGGGAATCAAGAGCAGGAATGAAGCGAGGCTCGCGGCCCCAAAACGGTGAGATTCAAATGTATCGGTACTGATTTCTTGCCGCTGCGATCCGACATCCCGCTCCCGTTGGTGAGTCAGACCCAGTATTGCGGCAAATATGATTGCGCCCGTGTTGTATCGATACATCGGCGCGTGAACACCGTTGTTGCTGGAGTCCTGACCTTTCAGCATGTTGACGAGATCGGCATACTCACCGGGCCAGTACACCGTGCGACTTGCGCCAAAGATGCTTTGCTGAGCCATTATTCAAATCTCCACAATGACTGATTCATCACGATCAGACTCGTACTCGTTCAAAATGATTGTTTTTCCACTGATTTGCATCGTCTTGACGGGTTTGTTGCCGCGAGACCCTGCCTGTCGGGAGATCAGAACGTAGCGTCTTCCGATGTGCGGGTTGAGTGCATTCGCAACCGCATCTCCCCATGCTGCAGATGAAAGCAGAAGAACAAGTTGTGACGATTGGCTGGCAAGATTCTCTGCCACGGAGCTTTGGTACTCGGGGTCCAAGGCCGAGAATGGTGCATCCAATACCAGCGGTGCTACCGTCGGTTCTGCTAGGAAATCTATCTTCTCCTGCGTCTTTCGACCGGCCAAGGCGACTACCGTGGTAATGAACGCGAACTTCAGGACCTGCCCCTCGCCTGTACTTCGACCCACTTGGCGCCCCTGAGCATCGAGCATCTCGACCTCATATGTCTTCGGGTTGATCCTGGCTGAGTAATGCTTGGTGAGGTAGCGGGAAAGGATGCGATTAAGCTCAACTTGAAGCAGGTTCAGCGCGCGGTGTTCCTGTTTCTTCAGTGTTTTTTCGATGTATTCCGACAAGCGCTTGATCTTGTCTATTTCTTTCCGTACAGCATCACCATGGCCGATTCGCTTCGCGGCCGAGTCATATCGCAATCGAAGCTCTTTGATCCTTGCTTCGTTGCTCGCGATCTGGTTCTTGAGTATCCCATGCTGGCTGACAAGATCCCGAGCCTTATTGTGAGAAATATTGCGCTCATTCTCAAGTTGGCGGATTGCCTCTTCGTCAATCTGCTCGAGCTGCAGCTTGATCTCTTTAAGTTCTTCGTCTATTTCAGCAATTTCAGTATCGGTTTCTGCAAGCCTACGCTGAAGTGCCTCCAGGGACGTCTTATAACTCTCACGAGTAGCCTGAATGTCCTTCAGCAGATACTGGATACTCCTGACCCGATTGTTAAAGCTGGTTGTCGATGCATTGCGCAGGAGACTGCGGATCTTTGTTTCTTCGCATGAGTCATGGGCTATTGCCCGACCGCAGACGCACATGCTTTCCCGGAGAATGTCCTCAACTAGTTGTTCGCTGTAAGGAGCAGGGAGCCTGCCCGTGTTTTCCTTGATGTGAAGCTGATCTTCGAACGGAGACGCAAGAGGGGCGAGCAAGACAGCAGGTGCCGATTCTCCAACGAATCGGGCGATTTGCTCCTGAATGTCCCTGCGAGTCGAAACGCGGTTCTTACGCCTTGCCTCAAGCTTTGTGCGCTGGTCTTGCAGTGGCCTGCTTTTCGGTAGATCGCGTAGCTGGGCTTCAATACGGGCAACCTCGACGTCGACTTTTTGCAAGAGTGTGTCCAGCTCGTTGGCCTTGGTTCGTTGACCCGGGAGTACGTGCTCGATCCTCTCGATGTTACTCTGGATCTCGTCCAGCTCTTTCGAATTAACAGTCGAAACAAGGTTGCGCTGTTTCTTACTCAGGCATCTTTCAAGGTCTTCGATCATTGAGTCGACAAGCTCAAAACCAAGTACCCGTCTAAGTTCTCGACGAAACTGCTCGCTACCAGAGAGTTCCAATTCGCCAATCGCTTCTGCATCGAAGAAGAACCAGCGCGAAAGCCCCTTCGGAATGATCCTCTCAATGAATAGCTGCGGCTTTGAGACAACGGTCGCATTACCCTCATCGAGGGTGTACAACTCAATGTGGGATTCCCCCCTGCCGGTGACAGTGCGACGTACGAGGTATTGACGCTCCTCATGCGAGAACGCGATTTCGACAAAACACTCCGATTCTCGATATTCGTCACGCGCAGCCTTGTTTACCAACATCTCCGGATTTGACAACCTTGGAGTGAAGGATCCAGTTAAACACCAGAACACCGCGTTCAGCAGATTAGTCTTCCCAGCGCCATTTTCGCCGTGAATGATCGTGACGCCTCTGTCGGACACCGGGGCAAACTCGACAACCTGTTCTCCGTAAAAGCCACGGAAATTACATATGCGAAGGCGCTGCAAGAACATCAGAAGCTCTCCTTCGCAATTACTTCGAGGAGACGATCTATGCGTTCGTCCGCCGATCGAGCCGTGCCTGGTGCCCGTAGATCACGTTCAAGAAGCAAGAGCTTCTGGGCGATTTCGTGGTACGCGCGCTCCTCGGATGTCATCGCCCGTTCCTTTTCCGCATCAATTTCGGCTGCTACCTCGCCGAGTAGATCGCTGAGTTGCATTTATCCCCCTTTGTAACCGTCATTTTATATGGGCTTATTTCGACAAACTAGTTGCCACGTGCCATGAAAAAACCCTAAACGCGTCTAAAGTCATAGTTTTCGGAATGCGACGACCATTAGCCTTACCTGCGGTCATAATCGTTACCTGTTGAAGCATCTCAGGTCCGAAGCTGATGTGGATTGGTCGGTCTGGGCCATAGAGATATAGGCGATCGAATACGAGATTCTCCGCAATCCATTTGGCCACCTCTACCATGTCTTCGTCTTCGACAATGAAATCCACCGCTGCGCCAAGACGGTCGCAGATGTGCTGACCGAAGCGGTTTTGTTCATGTGCGGCATGCTGGTCTAGCTTGGGTGCAATCCGAGCAGAAATAGCCTTTGCCAGTTCCTGGGAGCAGAATCCGTAGGTGAGACGAATCATTCCGAAGTAATCAATTAGTGGATCGATCACACTGGTCGCGAGCGCATGCAGCGCGTTGAATGTCTCCGGATTGCGTGGAAGGTTTGCCATTCCAGTACGTTGCCATGTTTCGCCGCACTCGATGAGGTCTCGATACTTGAAATGACGACCACACGGTTCGTCGAGCTCAGGAAAAGACGTCGCTCCACGTAGGCCATACTCGCGAACTTCGAGACGACGTATCGACAACTCTGCTTGCAGTTCCTGTTCAGACGGTCCATATGTGTCCGGGTCAAACAGGGTCAGGTCGGACAAGGCCTCGTCGAAAGCGAGTTGTTTCGCATACATAGGGAAATATTCATTTATGAACCGAGATTTATAGTACAGAAGCGGAGGCTCATAGGATGAGCCATACAGGAAGAAGCTGATCTCCTGACTCCGAAGAGTTACCTTGATTCGTTCGAGCATACGGGGCAGGGGGAGGCCATCGAAGTCGTCGAACTTCATGAACGTAACCTTGCTGGAGCGAACATGGATCTTCACTAGATCGATGTCGTCCAGATCGCCGTAAAGCACCGATCCACACCCTATGTAGATGCGCAAGAGCGCTGGTAGCTGTTCGATGAGCGACGCGTGCAACTGGAGGTAGTCGCTTGAGACATAGTGGCCTAATCCCTTGGCGCTCGCAGCGGCACACGCTGCCTCGAGTGAAGCGGGATCTGCAACGTCAAGCAAATGGCGCTGCGCAACCGCCTGGGCCCGTTGGTAGTCGCCGAAGTGGGATTTGATATCACGTTGCAGCGTAACGTCCAGTTGCCGATACGGCTTGCGGCGAGCAAAGAGTTGCAGCGCAAGAAAGACAATGATGTCCTCGTTACGCTGGCTTCTTGATGCCTCCAGTTGCTTGGGGTCGTTTACGGATTGGACGAATCTGAGTGCTTTGCCCCACGAGCCGAATACCCGAAGAGCCTCACCATATCCGTGGAACTCTTCTTCGCTGGGTTCCCGCCCGAGTTCCAGTATGCGCTCCCAGAGCGCGTCAATTAGCGCGCCGTGCTCAGATACGAGCCGTTCAGCTCGAGATTCGCGCACCCGTGGTGCTGTCCGTTGGCGCTCTCGTCGGTACCCTAGCAACCGAAGCCCATGATGACTTCGCTGGCGGCCATAGAGAAAGCGCTGCTCCGCTTCCTTGTCGGCGAAGACGAAAACAATGCCTGGCGCTACCGGAATGGCTTCTGTATCAAGAACAGTCTCGACAAACTCTTTCAGCTCGGACTGAGTGAAGTATTTCTGGAACGTGTTTCGCTGAGTAATGTACCCGTCGCGGAAGGTGCGGCCTGGAAGGATGTTTCCCGTGTAGAGCATCGTGGAGACGACAAGCAACTGCCTCGCCAGAGAAAAAGCACCCAGTAGGGCATCCACGCGCTCATCAATGTCCTCGATGACATTTATGACGAATCCGAGATTGACAATATCTGCCGCTACTTTGGACTCCTCGGGCGCGAAGTGGGGATCCCAACCGCTGGCGGCAACCCCGTTCTCCCGGAGAGCCGTTAAATCGTCTCCACGGCCGCAGCCATAGTCAAAATAGGTATACTGCTTATCAAGTAACCCATGACGTGCCAGCGCTTGCATGGGGGCAGAAAGACCAACCCGGCTGAGCGCAGTGCGATAGCGCTGGATACCGAACTCGGCTTCCTCCTCAATCGCAGAGCCAATCAAGTCGTTGCCGAGCGGCTGAAAATTATGCCCGACAAGGCAGTAACCAGCTTCGCGAATTTTTACCTCCCAGTTTCGCCTGAAACCGATGGTGTTTGTGTCAGAAAACAGCCCGATCTGCTCCGCCTGTGCGGTTAGGCGCTGGTACTCATGACAACGAGGATGGTCCGGTGCAAGAAGCAGTTCTTTTCGATGGAGAACCGGCGGATTGAGCGAGTTTTGGTAAGTCCGATAAGTAACTCGCCTATGTTCTGGGTAAATACGCCAAGCTTCCGAAAGCTCTGGGAATGGCTGCTCGAAGAAGTCTGGGTAGCTGAGTAACGATACTTCCCCTTTTCTTCCATCTACCTTGAAGACGTTGGCAGTCGCTGTAGCTTCCGCACAAATGCAAGATGCCGACATCACAAGATCCAACAACGATTGGGCTAAGTGCTCAATCGCTGATGCATGTATATAGATCGTCTCTGCGACAACCTTTCCAACCTTGGTATTCATGAACTACACAAATGCATATCCACTGGTAGGAAACGAAAGATGGCTAGCCTACCGAAATCAAACAAGTTCTCCATAACACAAGCCGTAATGCCGCGTTGCTGAAGTCGCGCCTGCGCATGGTGCATGATCGGTAGCATCGTTGCTCCCCTTGGTAACCGGTTGATGAATGCTATGTTATATGGGGTGTGGCTCACCGAGTGAGCCTAAAAAGCATCCTCGGCGAGTTAGGATTTCAGGTTGCGGGAACGCCGTAGAGTGGGTCATCCGTACAGCGACAGACCGCGCCTGAACTCAACCACCACGCGATCTCGCAACGTTTTTGGCTCGACCACCTGGCAATCTCCTCCATATTTCAAGATATCCATGATGAGTTCTCGATCGTCGGCGTAGGGGACCTTGAGTTCGAAACTGCCGTCCTTGTTGATCCTGGCACGCTGGTTGGGATGCCAGCGTTCCGATGACACCCAGCGGGAGCGCTCTGGCGAAAATCGTAGTGTGGCCCAGGAAATGTTTTCCCCTGAAAAGATTCCGTACCCCGTGCCCAGAACCTTGTCCAGCCGCTTCTCGGCGACATCTATGGCGCGTTTGTCGAGGATTTCGGCGTGCTTGATGGCGTCAACGGAAAATGCCCTCAATCCGTCGCGAAGATGGCACCAGACATCGAGATACCAGTTGTCGCGGTAATGCATGAGACGCTGCGGTGAGACTTCGCGCTCGGTTTCCTCGTTCGTGCCTCGGGCGTGGTAGCGGATCACAAGCCGTTTGCGCCGGAGCAGTGCCGAACCGACGGCCTGGAAGTGGTCGAGATGAAACTGACGGGCACCGATGGTCTCGATGTGGATGCGCCGCTGGACTTCTTCGGCCGGGTTGTCCGCCGAACCGAGCAATCCTGTCAGCCGGGCCAGCAGCGGTTTGATCTGGGGGCCGAGCAGGCCGCCGGTATCGAGATTCGACAACAGATGCTGCATGGTCAGCAGGGCGTGGATTTCCTCAGCGGAGAACCAGAGGCCAGGAAGTTCATATTGTGGGCCAACTCGATTGTTCCCGATCTCGAAGCGGTAGCCGCCGAGATCGCGGTCGAAAATGATGGGAGCGTTGAGACGATCTTTCAGGTAGGCGAGGTCTCGCTTCAATGTCGCCCAGGAAACGCCCAGCCGCTCCTGCAGTTCCTGGCGCGGAACGAATTTTCGTCCCGCCAGTATCTGGTCGATCTGAAAGATGCGTTCCATTCCGCTCATGCCAATCTCCGTCGGGATTGCCTGGAAGATCGGGCTTACCCCATGAGCCCGAAGGTGGGCATCATGACACGGAAAGGGAGGGGCAAGATAGATGCCATCTGAACGCGGGCGATGCTTTCGTGCCGAATTTTGGATGGGGTGTGGCTGTTCGGGGCATGGGTACATGGTGTCATCCTGTACGGAAAGAAACAGGTCTCCGCTATTGATTCGGATGGCGCCATCGCATCAGGATGTAACAATATCTGTGTTTTTTCTGACTTTGCAGCGATTGAACGATCTTCTTGATTATGAAAAGTACGTTGCCAGCATTGATGGTAAGAACGATATTGCTTCCGGATGGGCGCTTCCGGTCAGACTGGCGAACCAAAGAACGACAGGGCTACATCCTTACTCGGCCACCCAACTGCAGATCCCGGCGAGCGCTTGCCGAACTTCTGGCGTTCCATGCAGTAACCGGTCTTGTTCGTCCGTTGCGATTTCGTGATTTTCAGGATTGCGGCCCAATTCGCCTCTCCGCATGGGAGATTCCGGAAACGATTTCTGGATCTGCCGAGTTCGTCTATCTTCGACCGTATGTGAGATTCATTCGATTGTCGCTGAACGATTTGCCCATTGAGTTGATGCGAGTCGAGGATTGGCCAAGTACGCCTCTTTCGGGATTCATGGAATCGCTTGAGCTTGTGCGGAATGACCCGTGGGAAGACGTCGTGCACTTCTCCAGCCAATTCAAGGCTGCGCCGACGATTCTGGCGCTCGATATCATCCGGGCACAATTACAGACCAGCACCCAATGGAAAGCATGGGCCACTTTGTATTTGACGGCGCCGAACATGATTCGGCTTCCGTCCAGCGGATCGCCTGCGGAGCAGCCGGCTGTTCATCATTTTCTCTGCCCGAAATATGGATGGATATTTATCATCAAAGATGGCCGGATTGTCGGTATTCGCGCCGCACGCGCGGGTGAGCATCAGTCGATCGTAAGCTTGCTGTTGGAACATCAGCCTGCCTTGGAGGAAAAGTCGATTGCTTCTACTGCGATCTACGCCATCGGAGCCGCGAAAAGCAATGTCGAGCGGCTGCGTATCCTGGACGAGTTTTTATGCGTGCTGCCAGGGCAGTTCAGACGAGTATTTCGGGATGATGAGGCACATGAGAGCCGTACCGCATTGCATCACGTCATGAAAGGGGCTCTTGATACGGCCGGGAATCAAACTACCAGGGCATCAATACTGAGGGTGTTTTTGCAGGCTCTCCCGAAAGAAGAATCGCACTTGAATCTGCCCGACGGCACACGGGCCTCGGTGACAGGGCATGTCCTTGACCGGCTGATGACACGTTTCAACATGCGATCAGCGCTCAGTAGCCTTCGTTGGCTTCACAATAACGCACGAAAGTTGAGGGCGGCTCAGTTGTCCCCCTCGCTGCAGGCATCGAAAGCGCTGAATTACGATGCCTCGGCGGTTCACTGGCATCACTTCAATGAATGGACCATTGTGGTTTCGGAGGGCGCTGTGATGACCGCCTATTTTCCGAGGAGCGATGGCTGACCAGTAGAAGTTCATTGTGTTTGGCGGTCTACGTGAACAAGGAACAGTCGTTTTCGCGGCAGGACTGTTTCAGCGGAATACTTCAGCAGAGGGTGCCGCTGTTCGCTGATCCGCGTCCACCACCACGGATGAGCAGGCCAGCGGCAAGCCTGTCAGTCGTCGTCCCTCATCACGGGCAGAAACAGGACATCCGTTTCGGCAACGACGACCCTGATGCATTCAGATTGTTAAAGAACCGCGTATCGCCCACATGGGCTGTACTACACCTTCCTGCCCGGAAGGATTTCAATCGCCAATTCCACGTGTGCCAGTCATTTATCCAGCGCGACCATGCGAACGATGCTGTCAAACTCATTCAGCACGTCGGGATGGTTCTTCGTCAGGTGGCGCAGGATGGCTTCGTTGGCCATGAGCTTCGCGAGATAGCCCTTGGCGAGCACCAGGTTGAGAATGTCTTGCCCGTAGGACTGTTCGGCCAATTTGAACTGTTCCTGAAGGTTGCCCATTTCTCGCTCCATCTTGGCCATCTGGTCGGCGGTGACCCCGGTGACTTTCTTGGGTTTTGTCTCGCCCACGAGCATGTTGCTGTTCGTGGCGGCCAATAATGCCTGCCCATAGGCGACCGTGAGATTGTTGGCGCTCAACATCAACTCGACGCACTCGACTTGCCGGGTTGGTTTGAGTTTGCGTAGCACCGCGCCGAGATTCGGAGAGAAATGTTGATCCCGCAGTAATTCGGCAGCCTCCGGGCAGATCCCGTCGAGCAAGTTCAACTTCTTCTGGATATGGCTGATATCCACATCCAACGCCTTGGCCAGCTTCTGCGGCGAAACACCGCGATCGACAGCACGCCGGATCATCAGATGTTCCTGAATGCTGGAGAGGCGGTTGATCCGATTGTTGTAGGTGTAGCTCTCATCATCGGTGGCGACGAGACACGGAGCTTTGTCGAACCCCAGAGTTTTTAATGCCACCAGACGCGTGTGCCCATCGAGCAGAAGGTACTGCCCGGCGCGATCGGGTTTGCCCACCGACAGAGGCTCGATCACGCCGACCGTTTCAATGGATGTCTGGATTTGCTTGTATTTACGGGACGTCAGCAAACCCTCCGGCGTCTTACGGGAAGGCAGGATGGAAGAAATCGGCAAGAGCAACGGCTCGAGGACAAAACCCAACGGAGGCGTCGTCATGTTCCGCTCCCTCGGGCCCAGACACGATCGGCCAGATATTGGGGCATGGTGTCCAAACCCTCGGCCCGCAGCAACGTCGTGAAATTCTCATCGGCCAGCAATTGCCGAAGTGCGCCGACGATGAACAACAGGTTGCGCTGGGCTGTTTCGGACTTCCTGATCAGCAGTTTTTGGCGCTCGACTTCGCGCTGATAGTTACGCACCAAGCTTGAGGTGGTGACATCCTCTCTCGGTTTCCGGGAGCCCATGCTGCCGCCCATGCCACGGCCTTGCGCGCGACGCCGCTCGATGACACGCCGCGCCTGGATCAATTGGCTGCCACGCAGTTTCCCAGTTTCGTAAGCATCTTGCAGGGCGGTCTGGACCGTCTTGTCGTCACTGCCGGCGCCGGCAATAACGATCGCCAAATGTAACGGGATGCGCCCGCTACCGACGGCCGTCAGGAGTCGCTCTTCCCCGTTCTTGAGCAAATACAGAACGCCATGGACGTATTCCTGACTCAGGCCAGTCTTCTCAGCGATGATCTTCTTGTCGTAGCCCTGATCCCGAAGCTGCTCGATGCCGGCCAGGAGTTCCAGTGGGCTGAACTTACGCCGTGCGATGTTCTCCGTCAGGCTCATGATGAAGGCCGATTCGTCGTCCACCTCGGTGACCATCGCCGGAATTTCGCGCTGGCCGATGGTCTTGAAGGCCTTGAAGCGTCCTTCGCCGCAGATCAGCAAATAGCGCTCGCCATCACTCCCTAATCGTGGAGTCACGATGATCGGCTTCTTCAGACCAATGCTCTGGATGTTGCCGACGATCTGTTCGAAGACGCGACTGTTGCGCTCACGCGGATTGAGCACGTCAATGCGCTCGAGCGGAATCATCCGCAATTCCAACGGGCGATGTTCGTTGTCGAGGATCATGCGGCTCTCCGTATACGAATCCGCCGCGCCATCCCGTAGAGGTAGTCCAGACTGTCGAAGCGGTAACTCTCAAACTCGACGGAGTTGTGCTCGGCCAAATGAATACCTGGCTGACCGAAATCGAGGCGCGGAAGCAGGTAATAGTCCAATGCGGCCTGGTTGCTCTCATCCAGGCGCACGGCCACGGTGATGTCGGGGGCGAGGCTGGTGTCGAAACGCACTTTCCATCGCCTGCGCGCGTTGTCGAGGCTCTGGCAACGCGCCAGCACCAGCGAGACGGAGAATTCGTGATTCACGGTGAGCAGATCGGTGGCCGCATCGCGCGTGACGAGGCCACCGACTTCGGCGATCATCCGTTCCGTTTGGCTGACGATTTCGGGGTGCAAGCGGCGCAGGAACTGGTTCACCTCCAGATACTGGTAATCGCGATCGGGGGTGAAGCCGACGGCCTGGTATGCGCGAATCAATCCGCCAAAACGGTGCGCATAGGCCGCCGACGACGGCATCCCTTCCGCCTCATCGATGATCAGGCCGGACAGATAACCATGCTGCTGGTACAAGCGGCGGAGCTTCTCGATCAACTCGTCGTCGGTGTAACGATAGGAGCGCGCTCGCAGAATGCCCTGGGCGGTGTAGAACAAATCCGGCGACACGATTCCCTCAAACGCGCCGTCTTTCCGGATCCACATCTCCGGATCGTTGGTGACGCGGTGTTTCTTGAGCTTGAACGAACGCCGGTTATAGATATTGTTGCCGATGTACTTCTCGTTCGAGAGCACTTCGCGCACGGTAGCACGCGTCCATTCGCGGCCGAGGTCGGTGAGGACGTTCTGATTGTTGAGGCGTTCTGCAATTTCGGATTCCGCCAGGTTGTCATCGACGAACCAGCGATAGATCTGATTGACGACGGCGATCTCGTTGTCGGGGCCCGGTTGCAAGATGACGCGGTCGGTTTGCAGACTCTTGTGCTCGCCGCGCGCTAGTTCGCTCTTGACCGCCCCCGACTGATCGATCAGCACACGCCGCAGACCATAGCCGGCCGGACCGCCTTGCCGAAAACCCAGTTCGATCAGCCGGCACTGTCCGGCGAACACCTTGGCCGACAACTCCCGGCTGTATTCACCGGCCATCGCCCGTTTGACGCCCTTGACGATGGTGGAAACCGGCGACCCGTCGTTCTCGAACTGTTCAGCGCAGTAGGCCACCTGGATTCCCGCGCGGCGGCAGATGTACTCGTAGTAGGCACTCTCGTCGGCATCCTGGAAGCGCCCCCAGCGGCTGACGTCGTAGACGAGGATGATCTGGAAATCGGCGTTGCCGGCTTCGACATCCTTGATCAGTTGCTGGAGTGCTTGCCGACCGTCGATGCGCAGACCGCTCTTGCCTTCATCGGCATAAGTCCGAACGATCTCGATACCACGCCGGGCAGCGTATTCCCGAATCTTGTCTGCCTGGTTCTCGGTTGAATACTGCTGGTGCTCAGTGGACATCCGCACGTATTGAGCGGCACGGAATAGGGATGCCTGAGTTTGGCCATTGTTGTCTTGTTCTTGCATTGCCGTGACCACCCCTTTCCACGCAACAAGTCCTCCCTGAACATCGGGCATCCCTTCGCGACGGTCGGTAGGTCAATTCATACGCAGGTCAGTCGGACTGGGGCACTCAGTTGTTCAGGGAACGTACACGCGGGACGTTAACAGGCGAGGACGATGTCGCGGCACACGTCCTCATTTGCAATCACACGTCTTCACCGTCCATTTGCACCCTCAGTGGGGTGATCTCGACGATCCACGTTTGGCTGCCAATCGTCCCGTCCGCAAGGATTCGCGCCATTCGGTACCGGCCTGACGGCAAATGAGTAGACGGGTTTGACACGTCCTCATTTGCAATCAGCGCCGAGCGCTGTTTTTGGTTCCGCTGTTGCTGTAGATTTCGGTTTCGCCCAACGTAATCGGGGTTTTCGTGGCGGTACTGTTTCCAGTACTGAGGATTCTCGGAAGCCCAAGTCCTGCTGTTGCGAATGTCGTTGTCACGATAATCGGAATCGCCCTGACGTTTCTGCTGCTGCCAGCGGCGACGACGTTCGCGCTGGCATTCGGGGTGGGGGCAGTAGGTCTGGTGCGGGGTTTGTGGCCGAGGGGTGAAAGGGCGGCCACAGGCGTCGCAGGTTTTTTGCTCCATGAGAGTCTCCTGAAAAAAGACTCCATGGAAACGCGGTCGGTAGTTGCACGCCATTGCCACAATAGGTGCCAAGGAAATGCGAGAGATCTGCGCACTCCAGGGGTAAAACTTGATTAAACTTGATTTTGGCTGCCGTTTATCTATAATTCGGCCACTATGAGCAAAGTGTTACACAGTCAGTCGGTGAAGTCGGCCCTTGGTACGTTGGGCTGGACTCAGAAACGACTTGCGGACGAAATTGGCGTCACCTCGCAAGCAGTCACGAACTGGCTGAAGGGGACCGATTTCCCACGTCCGGACAAACTTCTCAAGTTGGCCATGACCCTCAAGTTGGGTTTTGACCAGTTGGTCGATTCACAAGTGGCCAAGCCAGTAATTGCCTTCCGCAAGAAGGCGGGCACAAAAACGACCAGCGAGCATATTCATCGCGCAGAAGTGATGGGCGCACTACTCAAGCCCTTGGTTTCCTTCCTCCCGCCGCGCAGAGCGTTACGCACGCAGATTCCCTCACCTTCAACGGACTACGAGGCATTGCAGAATACCGTTGCTGCTGTTCGGGAAAAAATCGGCATCGGCATGCAGGCCGAGCTGACCTACCAGCAATTGATCGGTGAATTCCGTGCCAACGACGCCGTGATCGTTCCGGTCATGTGGGGGCGGAAGCAAAATCATGAAAACGCGTTACATATTTTGCTGCCTGATGAGCAGGTGACATTCGTCTACTTGAATCTGGATACGCATCAAGAAGACTTTAAATTCTGGATGACCCACGAACTCGCGCATGTCTATACACCGGAGATTGCGGGCAAAGACGACGGCGAGGATTTCGCGGATGCATTCGCGGGCGCACTGCTCTTTCCACGTGAATTGGCGCATGCCGCCTACGTCGAAGCGGCGAAACTAAAGACGAAGACGCCTCAAATGGAGGTACTTCGCCACTATGCACACAAACACCGCATCTCGCTTTTCAGCGTGTTTTGTGAGGTTCGAAATTACGCAAGTGCGACGGGGGTTGCGCCACTCAAGGTCTCGGAACTGGATATCCATGCGGTAAGGAATTTGACCCGGGGCGGGTTGGTTAGCGAAAGCCTGTTCAAACCTTTGCCGCCGGATCCGAAGACCCTGATCGCCACGTCCAATACGACGTTTCAATCACCGTTTTTTTCGTCGCTTCAAAAAATGCTGCACGATCGTGGCACCGGTGCCGGATATCTCCAGCAGGTGCTCAATGTTTCGATTCATGATGCCTCTGCCCTGTATGCAGAGTTGGTGCGTTGACTCTCGTCCTTCTTGATACAAACGCATACTTGCGCTTGGCCAAGCGTGTTCGGCCGATGCTGGGGGTCAAGTTTGGCCAGAAGGAATACGTCCTCACTGTGTTGAAGGACGTTGAAACCGAAGTCCATCGCAACCCAACGTTGCGCGCAAAGTATCCGTGGTTCGACGGCGACGATCTTCGTGCCGAGCGACTGGCGACTCGAATCGCACTGGGTGCTGACGAGAAAGAACGTCTTGACGTCGCCCAGAGTGTGCTTCAAGGTTGGGTGCTGGACAACCTCGATAGCTACATGACGAACGGTCGTTCACCACCGTCGGAGACGGACTGTCGTGTGCTGGCTTTTGGGCAAATACGTCCCGCCATCGTGGTTACTGACGATTTGGGCATGCACCTGCTGGCCAAAGATTTTGAAATACCGGTCTGGCACGGATGGGAGTTGCTGTCGAAAATGCGGACAGCGAAAATCGTGCAATCGGAATTGATCCGTGAGATTTATGGAGCTTTGGAAACGAACGGCGATCTCACCAAGACGTGGATCGAAGCTAAACACACGGCCTTTGTGAAGGTTTTTGGGCCGAAGCCGGAAAACTAAGGGAGAATTTGCTTCAACACGGCCCGCTCCTCTGCGTCGAAAGACGTACGGGTGGGTTCTCTACTTCTCAAGCAAAATAGGGCGCCAGTTTGGTTGTTAAACACGGAACCGAATTGGGGGGGGGCTCGCACAGTGCGAAGGGCTCCTTGCTGATCATTGGCCGAGGAATGGGATGGCATCAGCGGGCGAGGCGGGTGTCCCTACGTGGTCTGACGAAGCACTCGTTTATGTAAAATTCACGGCGTACTTGTAGATAGTCGGTTGAAATTTCTGCTATAGTCCACCACCAGCTTTAAGTCCTTCAGTTTTTTGAGTAAACTGATGCGACCTGAAATCAGGGGCCCTTCCGGGCCCCTTTTTTCATCCGGGTTCTGACCTTTTTCTGTCAAAACCTGTTCCCCAAGCGATGCCACCCTGCCCGCGTCAAGAAGTCGAGTACCATTGCGGGAAGCCGATTGTGATTGGACGCTAAATGTTTAACATGCTTGAACGGGCTGTCGCGGGACGCAACATCTTGCTTGCCGGTCTCGCCCGAGTATTCGCTACGGCGGGACTGTTGTTCTCGCTATCAGGGTGCGCGGTGGTGACGGTGGCGGATGCGGCGGTCAGCGTTGCGGCGACCACCGTAAAAGTGGGTGCCAAGGTGGTCGAGACGACAGTCGATGTTGCTTCTGCCGGTGTTCGGGCGGCAACGGGCAACACGCCCGAAAAGAAGTGACCAAGTTAGCCGCCGTGGCGTGGTTGCGGTGGCAGATTGGACGTGGAGGTGATGATGAAATTCGTGGGTGTATTGGGATTGGCGATGTCGCTCGCCGCCTGTGGCCTGGCCGATGTGGGAACCTCGGCGGCGACCGCCGGCAAGGTTGCGGCGGAACAGGCGAAACAGGGCCAGGCAGCGGCCGACAAGATCAAGCAGGATCTTGAGGCGGCGAACAAGGCGCAGGCCGCGCGGTTGGACGACGCCGAAAAGAAGTAGCCGCGTCAGCGGCTCATTGCCTCGCAGATCAGCAGGCGCACCGTAGTGGCGTCGAAAGGTTTATCGCAGACCAGCGAGACACCTGCTTTTTCAACGGCGGCGAGTCGCCCTTGGTTTTGTTCGCTGGTCACCATCAGAACGGGCACTTCGTTTTGCCAGCTTTGGGTACGGATGTATTCGGTCAACTGGCGGCCATCCATCTCAGGCATGTTGTAGTCGGTGATCACCAGATCGACCATGGTTTCCTCAAGCCTGTGGATGGCCTCGAAGCCGTTCTCTGCTTCCGTGATACGGCCTACGCCCAATTCGCCGAGCAAGCGCTTTAGATGTCGCCGCGACATCCCGCTATCGTCCACCAGAAGCACGCGTAGCCGCTCGAAGTCGGCCGTATCGAGATCGGCAGGTGGATTCAGGTAATCCGCTGCGGCGAAAACGGCGCGTGCCAGTTGCTGTTCGTCAAAGGGTTTTGCCACGATGCTGCAGGCGCCGGACTGACGCACCGGATCGAGAACATGCGGGCGCGTTTCGCTCGATATCAAGATAAACGGGGTGGCTTCTGTGGTGGTTCTTCGCCGCATGGCCGCTACGAGATCGGTACCCGACATGTCCGGCAGGTAGAGGCTGCTGATCACCACGGGCAGCGGCAGCGCAGCAATCTGATCGAGCGCGTCTGCCCCACCGGAACATTGCACGATGCGGGTAGCGCCGAGCTTTTCCAACATCCGGCGCACCATATTTGCTTGCATGGTCGAAGGTTCGACCACCAGAATGCTGAGTTGGGAGAGCGACGAACTCATAGGTGTGCATCCACAGACGAGAGTGGATGCACTATAACAGTCGGGAGGGGGGCGCGGCGCAGCCCCCGCTGTCGGCTACAGGCTGCCTTAGCGCAGACGCAACACGGTATCAGCCACGCGATGGCCGAGCGCGGCGCCAGTCTTGAGGTCGCTGTCGAGCATGGCGTCGGCGCCCTGATCCGCGTTTGCCTGCGCCATCGCGCCCGAAAAGGCACCCAGCCGGTTCAGATCGTCCACCGAACCCTTGCTGTTGTTGTTGCCGGGCAGCAGGTTGAGCCCAACCCAGATCATGCCGTGCTGGGCGGCGAAGATCATCAGGTCGACCATCGTGTTCAGTTTGTCGCCGTTCTGGCTGGCGGAACAGGTGAAACCTGCGCCCACCTTGTCTGCCCAGGCGCGGCCATACCAGCGGCCGGAACTCGCTTCCATGAATTCCTTGAACTTGGCCGTCGGGCTGCCCATATACGTCGGCGAGCCGAAAATCAGCGCGTCGGCCGCATCAAGTTCCTGCCACTGCGCCTCGTCCAGGGCGCCCGTCGGGTAGAGCTTGCCTTCCACGCCGGCCACTTCGGCCACGCCAGCCAGCACAGCCTCAGCTAGGCGTTGAGTGTGGCCGTAGCCGCTGTGAAAGACGATCGCAACTTTCTTCATGAGATTCTCCAGTCAATTGTGAGGGGGTAGGTCAAAAATCAGGCATTCGCAGTCGCTTGCGGCGACAAAATCGAGACGGGATTCGTCCTTTATCCGCGCGCCGTCGCCTGTTTGAAAAGGGATGTCATTCAACGCCAGGTCACCCGCGACGACGTGCACATAGGCGAGGCGGGCGGGCGAAAGCGGCAAGCTGGCGGATTCGCCGGCAATAAGGCGGCGGGCGTAGACACGGGCATCCTGGCCGATGAGGGTGCTACCCTCGGCGCCATCCGGAGAGGCGAGCAGGCAGAAGCGGCGCCCGAGTTCATCGGGGTCGATGGCGAGCTGCTCGTACGAAGGCGGCAGGTTGCGCGTGGAAGGCTCGATCCAGATTTGCAGCAGGTGGGTCGATTCGGTTTCCGAAGGATTGTGTTCGCTGTGGCGAATGCCACTGCCGGCGCTCATGCGCTGGATTTCGCCGCGCCGGATCACACCGGCATGGCCCAGGCTGTCGCGGTGCGCCAACTGGCCCGCCAGCGGGTAGGTCAGGATTTCCATGTCGCGGTGACCATGCGTTGCAAAGCCCGCGCCGGCCTGGATGCGGTCTTCATTGATGACGCGGAGCGCACCCCAGCCCATCTCGTCCGGGTCAAAATAGTCCGCGAAAGAGAAGCTGTAACGGGCAAGCAGCCAGCCATAGTCGGCATGGCCGCGTTGGTCGGAAGGGCGTCGAGTGATCATTGGTGAGTCCTGTTGTGCGATTGGATTCCCATGTGGTGGCAAAGTTTTGCAATTAAAGCGAAATAAATAGAATGATTTGATTAAAATTATTCACATGAATATTTCACTCGAAGCGCTGCGCTGCCTCGATGCGATCGATCGTCACGGCAGCTTTGCCGCCGCGGCGGCGGCGTTGCATCGTGTGCCTTCGGCACTCTCACACGCGATAGGCAACCTTGAGAGCGCGCTGGGCGTGCCCATATTCGTTCGCGTCGGACGGCGTGCGGTGCTGACCGAGGCAGGTCAGGCGTTGCTGGAGGATGGCCGCCATCTGCTGGCGGCGGCCGAGGCGCTGGAGCGTCGCGTGCGGCGGGTGAGCAGCGGCTGGGAACAGGAATTGCGCATCGCGGTCGATGCCCTGATTCCCGTTTCACGGCTCATGCCGCTGCTTCAGGCGTTTCAGGCCGAATGTCAGGTCACGGCCATCCGCATCGGGGTCGAGGTGCTCGGCGGCGGTTGGGATGCCATCGCCACCCAGCGCGCTGATCTGGCCATCGGTGCGCCCGGCGAACCGCCTGTCCACGGTGGGTTGACCATGGCCCCGTTGGGGGAGGTGCAACTGGTATTCGCCGTGGCGCCTGGTCATCCTCTTGCGAGCATCCCGGAGCCCGTCCCCGCCCGCGTGCGCGCCCTGCATCGTGCTGTGGTACTGGCCGACACGTCGCGCCAGTTGGCGGCGCGCACCAGCGGTTTGCTGGAAGGACAATCGGCGCTGTATGTGCCGGATATGGAGAGCAAGGCGGCCGCGCAGGCCGCAGGGCTGGGCGTGGGTCATCTGCCGCGCTGGTTGGCCGAGCGGGAGGTGGCGGCGGGGCGCCTAGTCATCCGGCGCCTGGAGGAGACTCGCCCGCCCACACGTCTGAACGTGGCCTGGCGGGCGCGGCAGAAGGGCAAGGCGTTGGCCTGGTTCGTCGCGGCGCTGGCTGAACCGGCGACGCAGGCCAGACTACTGGCCGGGCTGTAGGTCGATCCAGTCGAGAATCGGTTGCCACTGCGCGAGGTCGCGCTCGGTCCGCGAGCGGGGCAGGTCGAACAGCGTCAGCCCCGCGGCGGTGGCCTGGACGTAGAGTTGGGTGTCGCGCAGACAGGTCAGCACCGGCAGTTCAAGGCTCTCGAAAAATCGTTCGAGGTCGGCGGCGGCGCGGGTACGGGCATCCACTCGCATACCGATGACGGCAATATCCGCACGCCCCTTGCGAACGGCCTTTTCGCCTTGCAGTTGATCGAGAAAGCGGCGGGTCGCCAGCATGTCGAAGGTGGAGGGCTGCACCGGCACCAACACGCGGGCCGAGAGCTTGAGCACCTTTTCCAGCAGCTTGCCGTGCAGACCGGCGGGGGTGTCGAGCACGACGTGGCAGACGCCCTTGGGCGGACGGGCGACGTCGTCATGGTCAATTTCCCATGTGCGGATGGCCGGGCATTCCGGTGGGCGCAATGCCAGCCAGTCGCGCGAGGAATGCTGGCGGTCGGTATCGCCCAGCATGACGCTGTGGTGCAGGCAGGCGAAATAGCCGGCGAGGTTGGTGGCCAGCGTCGATTTGCCGGAGCCGCCTTTGGGGTTGGCAACCAGAAAGGCTTTCATGCGTCTCCCGCAAGTCTGGTGAGTGTCTGGCGAACCAGGTTGATGTGTTCGCGCAGCGTGTAGATCAGGTCGGTGAACCCGAGCGGAATCGATAGCGAATTGGCCTGCTGTTCAATGGAATCCAGGCGCTGCCGGTATTCCGCCTCGCGTGCAGTGTCGAAATGCGACCGGATATCCAGTTCGAGATACTTGAGTTCTCCGTAAAGCCGGTAGATGCGCGAGCGGATACGCCAGGAATATAGCGTCGGCGCTACCCGGAGCAGCGGCAGTAGCAGCGCGATTAGCGGCAGCAGCAGGACGATCAGCCGGTCGATCAGCACCGCCAGCCAGAAGGGCAGGTAGCGTTGCAGGAAAGGGGGGCCGCTCTTGTAGTAGCGCTTGGCTTCGTCGGCCAGCGGCAGGGCCTCGTTGCGCACCGAAGGAAACTCACCTGGGCGCTGGAAGAAGCCCGAGCGACCGTGCACCTCGCTGGCCGCTTGCAGTAACAGGGCTTGCAACGCCGGGTGAAGATCGTCCCGCACGACCAGGCTGGCGGTCGCGGCGAGCAGGTGAATGTCTTCCGGAGGCTGGTCGGCACCCACATCCACGGCGCCTCTCGGCAAGGTCACGGTGGTCAGGAAGGGGAAGAGCTTGGTATAGCCTTCCGCCTGCGAGAAGCTCATCAATTGCACCCCGGGGGTATGTAACAGCGCCTGGACCACGGGGGCCTCTTGCGCCGCGATGATGAAGGCGGCGTCGATCCGACCCGATTTCAATTCTTCGGCCGCCTTGAGCCCGCCTAGCGGCACCAGATGGTCGCCTGCCGTGATGCGATTGGCCGCCAGCATCTGTTCGGCGAGCTGCCGTACGCCGCTTCCTTCCTGACCAATGGCGATCCGCTTGCCGGCGAGTTGATTCAGTTTGTCGAGTTTGCGGTCGCCACGATAGAACACCCAGACAGGCTCATAGAACACGCTGCCGAGCGACAACGCGGGCGATTCTTCGAAATCGTAATACGCCTCCTCGGGCGGCAGCACGATGCCGCCCTGCAAAAAGGCGACATCGGCCTCGTTCTTCTCCAGGCGGCGCAGGTTTTCAAGCGCGCCCTCGGAGGTACGCACCTCCAGCGCGATGCCGTTCTTGGCGAGAATGGCGGAATACCGTCCGGCAAGCCGGAAATAGGCGCCGCCTTCCGCACCCGTGGTGATGACGATGTGTTTGGGGGGCGCCGGTTTGACGAAATGCAGCGCCGCGAAGAAGGCAATGGCGAGGATTAGCAGGATCCACCAGGCGGTGGCCAGCAGGTCGCGCAGGGAAATGAGGCCGGCTTTCAATTTTTCGATCATGGTGACAGGATGAAAAGAGACGGAAAGCGACAGTGCCGCAGGCGGTCGCAAACAGCGCAGTCAAGGCGGAAAGGTACCTGTCGGCTACCTGTCGCTATTCTAGCGCGACTCGCCGGCCAGTGGCCGAGGAGAGCGCTCTAGCGTCTGGGGAGGAGATTGCTTGGTGCGGAGCGAGCAAGGTGGTCGCCGATTGGTTCTTTCAATCGCTCAAGCGGGAGTGCATCCTCCGAAAACCTATATAGACCGCGAGGAAGCTCGCGGGGATGTATTCAATTACATCGAGATGTTCTACAACCGAAACGCCATCACGGCTATGCAAACGATGTTTCTCCAGAAGAGTTGGAAAACCAGTATTTCAACCGCCTACAGAACGGCTAGAAAAACCGAAAGCGATTCGTTGATGTCGCCCCTGTGCTGGAATCACCCGGTGGTTTGTATGATCGATTAACCGGGCGCGGCCGGCCAATTCGACTTGGAGGGTCCATGCTCAAAGGGACAGGCACGGTCGAATTGCGGTTCGATCACCACCCGACAGGCAAGATCGGCAAAACCGGCCTTACTGTTTGCGACAGGGGCCGCAAAACCTTCGGACATGCCTTCACGCGCAGTGACGCGGTATTGGCCGATCGCTCGTGGCACCATGTCAATTCCCGATTCAACGCGGTGTCAGTTTTGCATAAGCAAGCGCCAGCCACTTCATGCCTGCCGAGGCGAAGTTGACCTGCACCTGGGCATCGTCCGCACGGCCTTGCGAGGCGACGATGACGCCGATGCCAAACTTGGCGTGTTCGACCGTCTGGCCGATACGCCATCCCCCCGCAAGGGTCGATTGCGTGGCCCACACCGGCTCGCTGGGGGCGGCGGACGCGGCGCTCATCCGGTTGAGGCGCAACAGCAGTTCGGGCGGGATTTCATCCAGAAAGCCCGAAGGCACCGAGTAGCGCGTCTGGCCGTGTAGCATGCGGCTCTGCGCCCAGGCCAGATAGAGGCGCTGGCGGGCACGGGTAATGGCGACGTACATCAGCCGACGCTCCTCTTCCAGACCGCCGATGCCCTCCAGTACCGCGTTTTCGTGCGGGAATAGACCCTGCTCCAGCCCGGTGATGAAGACGACGTCGAATTCAAGACCCTTGGCGGCGTGGACCGTCATCAGTTGCACCGCTTCCTGCCCCTCTCCGGCCTGATGCTCGCCGGCTTCCAGCGAGGCATGGGTGAGGAAGGAGACCAGCGCGCCCTGCTCGCCCGAAGTGGCGACCACCACGCCTTCGTCGTCGATGAAGGTGGCGGCGGCATTGACCAGTTCGGCGAGGTTCTCCAGCCGTTCCTGCCCTTCCTTCTCGCCGCGATAGTGGTCGGCGAGGCCGCTCTTTTCAACGATATGTTCGACCATTTCCGGCAGCGGTAACGCAGCAGTTTCCTGTCGCAGCGTTTCGATCAGGCGGATGAAGGCGCCGACGCTGGCGCCCGCCTTGCCCGAGAGCGAGGCGGCAGCGTTGTAGAGCGGCGAATTAAACTGATGCGCGGTAGCTTGCAGGCTTTCCAGACTGCGCGCGCCGATTCCCCGGGTCGGGAAGTTGACCACCCGCAAGAAGGCGGTGTCATCGTCCGGGTTGGCGATCAGGCGCAGGTAGGCGAGCGCGTGCTTGACTTCCTGTCGCTCGAAGAAGCGCAGCCCGCCGTAAACGCGGTAGGGTACGCCGCGGCTGAACAACTCGTGTTCGAGCACGCGCGACTGGGCGTTGGAGCGGTAGAGCAGGGCGATCTGGTCGCGCGGCACGCCGTCGCGGACGAGTTCGCGGACCTCCTCGACCACGAAGCGGGCTTCGTCGAGGTCGGAATAGGCCTCATAGGCGCGAATCGGTTCGCCGTCGCCGGCATCGGTCCACAGGTTCTTGCCCAGCCGTCCCTGATTCTGCTTGATCAGCGCGTTGGCGGCGTTGAGGATGTTGCCGTGCGAACGGTAGTTCTGTTCCAGGCGAATGACGTTCGGACCGGCGAATTCCCGCTCGAAATCGCGCATGTTGCCGACCTCGGCGCCGCGAAAGGCGTAGATCGACTGGTCGTCGTCACCCACCGCGAACACCTTGCCGCCGCCACCGGCCATCAGTTTCAGCCAGGCGTATTGCAGGCGGTTGGTATCCTGGAACTCGTCAACCAAGATGTGCCGGAAGCGGGCCTGATAGTGTGCGCGTAGCGGTTCGTTGCGTTGCAGCAATTCATACGCCCGCAACAGCAGTTCGGCAAAGTCGACCACGCCTTCCCGCTGGCATTGTGTTTCGTATTCCGCATACAGTTCGACGCGCTTTTGCGTCCAGGCATCGTAAGCCTGCGCCTGAACGGCGCGGATGCCCTGTTCCTTGTGGCCGTTGATGAAATGCATCAACTCGCGGGGAGGGTGCTTTTCGTCGTCGACGTTGAGATTCTTCAGCAGACGCTTGATGGCAGCCAGTTGATCGGCGGAATCGAGGATTTGGAAGGTCGGAGGCAGCCCGGCTTCGCGGTAATGCGCGCGTAGCAGGCGATTGCACAGGCCGTGAAACGTGCCGATCCACATGCCGCGCGGGTTGATCGGCACTTGCGCGGTCAGGCGGGCGGTCATTTCCTTGGCGGCCTTATTGGTGAAGGTGACCGCCAGCACACCATGCGGGCTGACCTGATTGGTGGCCACCAGCCAGGCGATGCGGGTGGTCAACACACGTGTCTTGCCGCTGCCCGCACCGGCGAGAATCAAGGCATGAACGGGCGGCAGGGTGACGGCTTGAAGCTGGGGAGGATTGAGAAGGGCGAGCAAATCCGACATGAGCGGGAGCGTTTTCAAAATTCAAGGGCAGGCAGCGAGTTTGATCCGGATCAAACGACTGCCAAGATAAATCTGTTCAACTATGACAAAAGTCGTATAATTCTGTTTGTGCACCGCACCATAGACGACCCGGCGAAGTGGTCACTCAGTCAACGGGGCGTGGTGTTGTCACAGGAGAACAGTACATGCAAGCACCTATGATTTTGCCATGGATAGCCCATCAGGCGTCGATCAGCGAAGACCTCGCCCTGAAGCTTTGGCGCCGCGCCGCTGGCGAGGCCGAAATCCGGCTCGGCAACCATGCCTCGCCCGAATACCATCGGCGAGTGATGAGCCATTTTCTGGCGCTGGTGGAGGAAGAGTCGATCGCCGCTGGCCATACGCCGAGCCGGGGCTCGTCGACGCTACCGCTGGCCGAGTTCGTCCATAGCCAGCGACGTATCGCCCGACAGTCCTTTCTGGCGGCTGAAAACCTCTGCCGCTACTGGCAGAATCAGTGTCAGAACTACTGCCTGCCGCGCGAGGCGGCTTGGCGGCGCACCGCGTCGACGCCTTCCAGCCCCAGTCGCTGCGCCAATACCGGGGCGACTGACTCGGCACTGGCACGATCAGCCAGGGGGCCGCTCAACACTTCGTACCGGTATGTGCCCTCGTACCGCAAGGGCAGCACTCTCGCCGGGTAACCGGCCGCCTGGGCGCGGTCATACACCGCCAGCGCGGCGGATTCGCTTTCGCCGACACCGAGTCGGACCCACCAGGGGCCCGCGCGATAGAGCGGAACATTGGGCAACGGCTCGGTCGTCAGCGACCATTCCGCGATCTTTTCGGGGGTCACCTGGCTGACCGCGCCGGGTGCTTCACCTCGGGCGGCGCCGTAGAACTGAAGCGGCTCGGTCAGTTCCACCGGAGTCGACATCGGATGGCTAACCACGATGTGGCCTTCGAGCAGGCAAATCAGATCGTCGCTGCTTTGCGAACGGCCCCAGATATCGGTTCCGCGGATGCCAGCGGTGATGGTGCCGACCCGGACATTGATGGCGCGCCGTCCCGTCACCTTGCGCAAGGCGTCTGTGGTAAAGCGGAACGCGCCGGTGATGACATCGATGGCCGCGCCAAAGGCACCGTCGTTCCGGCGGCCGAGGGCGTTGAATTCGACGCGGGCATCGCTACCCAGCTTGACCAGGCTGCCATCCGGCAACTGGACGAAAGCGCGTCCCTCGCCGCCAGTCACCAACCGGTCGCGGTTATGCAATTCCATGCCGGGCTGGGCAGGTGTCCGCACGCCGTTGCGTTCGACCCAGGCGGGCACCTGGATGGCCGAAATGGCGGTCACGACCTCGGCATGGACGGACGCGACGAGTGTCATCAGGCAGGCGGCCAGCATGGCGTTGCGAATAAAGAATTTCATGGTGGACTCCGGGGGGCGACGGGGGAAATACGACGCGAAAAAGGGCATGAGCCGGCGCGACGGGGAGTCATTCTACACAAGCCGATGCTGGCGCAGGCGGTAATCCATGATCCCGCTTGCGCGGGCTTCCCGGGCTGTGTTCTCATCTCGTCGAGTGAGACAGCGGGTGGTGCGATGTCGGAAGAGTGGAGCGATGAAAGGTTGATGCTGGCGTATCGGGACGGCGATGCGACGGCCTTCGAGCATTTGTACCGCCGCTACCGAATCCGCCTGTACCGGCATCTGGCCCACCAGTGCGGCGACAACCGCTTGGCCGAAGAGCTCTACCACGACGTGTGGATGAAGGTGATCGCCGCGCGTGCCGGCTATGAACCGCTGGCCAAGTTTTCCACATGGATTTTCAGGATCGCGCACAATCGGCTGATCGATCACTATCGTCGGCATGACCGCGACGGCGCCAAGCAATACGACTCAGACTGCGATCCCGACGAACTGGCCGCTTCTCCCGCCGAAACGCCACCACGCCTGCACGAGCGGGGCGTTATCGCCGTGCGTCTCGCCACCGCGCTCGCCGCGTTGCCGGAACCGCAGCGAGAAGCCTTTCTGATGGCGGAAGAGGGCGGTTTGAGCCTGGAGGAGATCGCCAATGCGATGTCCTGCGGGCGTGAAACCGTCAAGAGCCGCTTACGCTATGCGATGAGCAAATTGCGCCATTCGCTGAAGGATCTCCTATGAACGATCACCTGGAAAGTTTGCAGGAAGAGGCTCTGCGGAAGCTGGTTCGCGGGGTGCCCGTCGGTGAGCCGCCCGTCGATCTGGACGCCGCCATTCTGGCGGCAGCGATGAGCGCCGCGCCCCCCATACGGACACGGCACCGTCCTAACTGGTGGCGCCGTTTGCGCGCACCGCTGGCGGTGACGGTGACGGCGTTGCTGGCGACCATGTTGGTTCTGGTCGCGCCGCGTCAACCAGCCGTGGCCCCCGCGAGTGTCCCGGCAGTGGCGCCGGCCGAACAGGCACCGGCCCCAGTTGAAACGCGGGAGGCGGCAGCGCCAGCCACAAGCCAGCCGGCCGTGTTGCTACCTCCCGCCGCACGCGGTGGCATCGTACACGAACGGAGCGGCCGAGAGGCATCCAAGGGAGGGGAACCGCCTCCCGCCTCTTTGCCTCAGGTCGCGAAAGCGATTGGCGAGGCGAGGTCGATTGCGACGGACAGGGCGGAGGCAAGTGGGCCACCGTTGCCATCGCCCGCATCCATGCAGCCAGGTGCACAGCCTGCCCGCTCCGACGAGCCGACCGCTGGTGCAGACCACGGCGCATCCAAAGTTGCGCCGACGTCCGCGGATACCGCGCCGTTTCGTGCCACCCCTGCCTTTTCCAGAGAAGGCACCATTGCGCCGCTGAAGGCACAATCCCCTGCTCCCGAACGCCATGTGGCGGAAATTCGTGCCCTTCGCCGGCAAGGCCGAAACGACGAAGCCGACCGTCGACTGGCCGAGTTGCGGAGACTCTTTCCGGACTATGAGTTGCCGGCGGATTTGCGTTGAGGAGAATATCCGACGCGGCCCGTTGATCTACAATCATGTGGTGGATGCACGCTGTTTTAAGGAGAATGAAGATGTCTAGGGTGAACTTTCCCTTTGCGAGACAGATGGGTCTCGCGACCTTGGTGCTGGCGATGGCCGGCTGTGCCTCAACCTATCAGCTGACCCTCATGCCGCGCGATAGCGGCAAACTGTATTACGGCGAGGCGGTGGAACAAAGCGCCGACGGCCAGGCCAACCTCCGTGTCACGATTGAAGGCAAGACCTATCAGGGGAGTTGGGTGCCGGTCTCGGCGGCGCGTTCCAGCGCCACGATGTCGGGGTTTGTTGGTTGGGGTGGCCGGCGAGGCGGGTTTGCGGCGGTACCAGTATTGATCGACAACCCCGAGGGAGCGTCGGCCAAGGCCTTGTTGCAGGCAGCGGATGGTAGTGGTCTGCGTTGTGATCTGCGCGGTTTAGGCAGCGGCACCAGCGCCGGCGGTACCTGTCTTGACGATAAGGGGTTGGTGTACGACGTGCAGATGCGGGTTGGCAAGACCGGCGGGTAGAACCGTAAGGGCCGCGATAACGCGGCCTCGTTGCAAGGGATCAGAGAATCTGGCGGCCGATCAGCCAGGCGACGGAGGCGATGACCGCACTACAGGGAATGGTCAGGATCCATGCCCAGACAATGCCGCCCGCCACACCCCAGCGCACGCGCCGGGTGCCGCGTGTGGAGCCGACGCCTGCGATGGCGCCAGTGATGGTGTGCGTCGTCGAGACCGGAATGCCCAGCGCGGTGGCTAGAAACAGGGTGACCGCGCCGCCCGAGTTGGCGCAGAAACCCCGCGCCTGGTTGAGCTTGGTGATGCGGTTGCCCATGGTCTTGACGATGCGCCAGCCGCCGAACATGGTGCCCAGGCCCATGGCGGTATAGCAGGCGAGCACCACCCAGCCGGGTACATGCTCGTTGGGTGATGAGACGTTGGCGGCGATCAGCAGCATCCAGATGATGCCGATGGTTTTTTGGGCGTCGTTACCGCCGTGACCAAGGCTGTAGGCAGCGGCGGAAAGCAGCTGTAAACGGCGGAAATGCTTGTCGACCTTGCGTGGCGGCATATGTCGGCAGATCCATGACACCAGCACCATCAGCAGGCCGCCAAACACAAAACCGAGCAGCGGCGCGACAAAGATGAAGGCGACGATCTTCCAGATGCCGGTCATGATCAGCGCTTCCGGACCGACCTTGATCATGGCCGCGCCGACCAGCCCGCCGATCAGCGCGTGTGACGACGACGAGGGAATGCCGTAATACCAGGTGATGATATTCCACAACGTGGCGCCCATCAGCGCCCCGAAAATGACGTAGTGGTCGACGATGGCCGGCGTGATGGTGCCCTTGCCAATGGTGCCGGCGACCTTCAGTTCAAAGAGAAAATAGGCCAGAAAGTTGAATCCGGCCGCCCAGAACACAGCGTGATGCGGCTTCAGCACACGAGTTGAAACGATGGTGGCAATGGAGTTGGCGGCATCGTGGAAGCCGTTCATGAAGTCGAAAGCCAGCGCAACGATGACCAGGACGATGATGACGCCCAGGCTCATGCTTAGTTGTTCCATGCAGCGCCTCGCTCAGGAGTTCTCAAGCACGATACCCTGGACGGTGTTGCCGACATCCTTGCAGCAGTCGGTCACCGCCTCGAGCTGCTCGTAGATGGCTTTCAGCTTGATCAGCTGGCGCAGATCAGGCTCCTCGCGGAAGGCGCGCGACATCGCCTCGCGCATGATGACGTCGACCTCGTCCTCGATCTGGTCGATCTCGCGGCAGGCCTTGAGGATCAGCGGTGCGTTGGCGAGCGAGCGCAACAGCTTGATCACGCGGGCCACCGTCTCACAGCAACTGAGCGAGAGATCGGCCATGCGCTTGGCTTCCAGCGTGACCTTGTGGATGTCGTACAGAGTCATCGACTCGGCGACGTTCTCGATCTGGTCGAGCACGTTGTCCATATGGGTGATCAGTTGATGGATTTCGTCGCGGTCGAACGGGGTGATGAAGGAGGTGTGCAGCATCGCCTCGGTTTCGCGCGTGATCTTGTCGGCCTGGCGTTCACATTGGTCGATCTGGGCGGCGTGCAGCGCGGCTTGCTCGGGGGAGTCGATCAGGGCGCCGATCATGGCGACCAAGGCTTGTCCGCCGGCCACAATCTGTTCCGCGTGAGCATCGAAAAAATCGAAATAGCGGACTTCCTTTGGCATCAGGCGACCGAACATGACAACCCCGTGACGTTATTATGACAAGGCCGACATTTTAGCATGCCAGCGCGAGAGGCGCGAAAAACAAGGCATTGCCTGTTATCCATACCGTAGGAGTGGCGAGTTGACTTAGTATGTGCCTTTACTAAATTTTCACCGCAATAGGCGAAACCCATATGTTGCGACCCACGATTTCCCGCTGCATTCCCTGGCTGCTCGGTTGGTTGCTCATCGCGTGCGGGAGCATCGCGCAGGGCCCGAAGGACACCCCGGCGCTGATCTCCACCTTGAAGGCGCAGGCGGATCGTTGGGATCAGGCGATTGTGGCGAAGGATCGCCAGGCTATTGCCGCCAACATGGCGGATGATTTCCGGCAGATCGACGGTGTCGGCAACATTGAAACCAAGGCTTCGTTCATTGACGATCTGATGTCGGCCGACCTGACGATCGATCCCTATACGGTCGAGGATTTCGAGGTGAGACTGTTCGGCGACGTTGCGCTACTGAGCGGGCGCACGACGATGACCGGGAGTTATCGCGGCAAGCCGTTTTCTACTCACTATCGCTATATCGATATCTACGTTCGGCGCAGTGGCGAATGGAAGATTGTCAGCGTGCAGATATCCAAGTTGCCTCGCTGATGCCGTCGGTTTGTGGCCTGTCGCTGGCGCGGGCCACAACAGGTGACCCCGCGTTAAACGGGCCGAAATGCGTCGGAAACGCCAGAGCGAGACCCCGTTTCGAGTTTGATCGCGTTTACAGGTGCATCCCCCCACTGCCACGGAGTGCACCATGAAAAATCTGTTATCCACCCTTTGCTTGCTATGCCTGACGACAATCGCGACGGCAAGTGGGCTGATCGATGTCCAGGTGCTGGATCGTTCAAGCGGCCGCGTCCTGGAAACCTGGCGCCACCAGGGTCGTCTCTACGTCGTCGGCACGCCCGGCGAACGCTATGCCGTACTGTTGCGCAACCGCAGTGGTGGCCGCGTACTGACCGTGTTGTCGGTCGATGGCGTCAATGCGGTCAGCGGCCAGACTGCCGTCACGTCGCAATCCGGCTATGTACTGGCGTCAGGGCAGAGTATCGAGGTGGCCGGCTGGCGCAAGAATCTCGATGAAGTCGCCGCCTTCTATTTCACCAGCCTCGGCGACAGCTACGCTGCCCGCACCGGTCGTCCGCAGAATGTGGGCGTAATCGGCGTCGCGGTCTTTCGCGAATACGAACCGCCACGACTGCGGTACGAAGAGCGCGACATAATGGATTCGTCGGCCGGCACCGCCACTTCGTCGCCCAGTTCGCCGCGCATGGAGGCGCAGAAGTCGCGCGCCGCCGAAGAAAGGCTAGGCACTGGCCATGGCGAGCGGCTCAATTCGCGGGTCGATACCACCGAATTTCGTCGCGCCAGCGAGTCTCCGGTCGAAATCCTGGGTCTCTATTACGACAGCCGGGCCAATCTGGAGGCGCAGGGCATCATTCCGCCACGCCGGTCGCGGCACCCCGAGCCCTTTCCCGGCGGCTTCGCACCCGATCCTATACGGTGATGACCTTGGTGGCAGCCTGTTGCGCCTCGACGATGCGCAGCATGTTGCCGATCTCGCCCACCTCGACGGCATCGAGCAGGCCATAGAAGTCAAGGCAGGTGCGGCAGAGAATCAAGGGCACGCCGGCGGCGGTCAGGCGCTGCAAGCCTTCCAGGCAGGGCGAGCCGTGCGTGCAGAGCTTGACCCCCTCGCCGTAAAACAGAATGGCTTGCGGATGCAACCCGCTTTCGGCCAGGGTCAGAAAGTAGTTGGCGGCGAGCTTCAGACGCAGCGCGGGGTCGGCTTGCCCCAGGCCGTGGCCGGTGACGAGAATCGCAGTGTTTTGCATGACGATGACCAGAGGATTTTTTGCCAGTGTAATGCATGTGCGCGGCCTGCGAGGGCGGGGGCGAACAGCGTATAATCGCCTGTTTTGACAGAACCCTTGCCAGAAAAGGCCTCGCAGCACGCCATGACCGCCTCTACCTTGCCCCCGATGCCGGAAAAATACCAGCCGGCCATTCTTGAACGCGCTGCCCGTCAGCACTGGGAAAAAACCGCCGCCGCCCGGGCTGTCGAAGACACGACCAAACCCAAGTACTACTGCCTGTCGATGTTCCCGTATCCGTCGGGCAAGCTGCACATGGGGCACGTGCGCAACTACACCATCGGCGACGTGCTCTCGCGCTTCCACACCATGCTCGGCTACAACGTGCTGCAGCCGATGGGCTGGGACGCCTTCGGCATGCCGGCCGAGAACGCCGCGCTGCAAAACAATGTGCCGCCGGCCGCCTGGACTTACCAGAATATCGAATACATGAAGGGCCAGCTGAAGTCGCTCGGCTTCGCCATCGATTGGGAACGCGAGCTGGCGACCTGCACGCCGCAGTATTACCGCTGGGAGCAATGGCTGTTCACCCGCCTCTACGAAAAGGGCTTGATCTACAAGAAGCTCGGCACCGTGAACTGGGACCCGGTCGATCACACCGTGCTCGCCAACGAGCAGGTCATCGACGGGCGCGGCTGGCGCTCCGGCGCGCTGGTCGAAAAGCGCGAAATCCCGATGTATTACATGAAGATCACCGCCTACGCCGAGGAACTGCTGGCCGAACTGGACAATCTGCCGGGTTGGCCGGAGCAGGTGCGGTTGATGCAGAAGAACTGGATCGGCAAGAGCACCGGCGTGCGCTTTGCCTTCCCGTATGAGCTGGATGGCAAGCCGGAAAAGCTGTGGGTGTTCACCACCCGCGCCGACACCATCATGGGTGTCACTTTCTGCGCCGTCGCCGCCGAGCATCCGCTGGCGACGCACGCCGCCAAGAACAACCCGCAACTCGCTGCTTTCATCGAGGAATGCAAGCAGGGCGGCGTCGCCGAGGCCGATCTGGCGACGATGGAAAAGAAGGGCATGCCGACCGGCATTTTCGTCACCCATCCGCTGACCGGCGAACAGGTCGAGGTCTGGGTCGGCAACTATGTGCTGATGGGCTACGGCGAAGGTGCCGTGATGGCCGTGCCGGCGCATGACGAGCGCGACTTTGCCTTTGCCAAGAAATACAGCCTCGAAATCAAGCAGGTTATTCAGGCCGAGGGCGAAACCTTCTCGCTCGACGCATGGCAAGAATGGTACGGCGACAAGAGCAAGGGCGCCTGCGTCAACTCGAGAAAATACGACGGGCTGGCCTATGAAGCCGCCGTCGATGCCATCGCCGCCGACTTGGCCGCCAAGGATCTGGGCGAGAAGAAGGTGCAATTCCGCCTGCGCGACTGGGGCATTTCCCGCCAGCGTTACTGGGGGTGCCCGATTCCGATCATCCATTGCCCGAGCTGCGGCGACGTGCCGGTGCCGGACGAGCAATTGCCCGTCGTGTTGCCGGAAAATGTCGAAATCACCGGCGCCGGCTCGCCCCTGGCGCGCATGCCCGAATTCTACGAATGCAGCTGCCCGAAGTGCGGCGGCAAGGCGCGGCGCGAAACCGACACGATGGACACCTTTGTCGAATCGTCCTGGTATTTCATGCGCTACGCTTGCCCGGATAACGCCACGGCGATGGTTGACGAGCGCGTCCAGTACTGGTGCAAGGGCGGTATCGACCAGTACATCGGCGGTATCGAACACGCCATCCTGCACCTCTTGTATTCGCGCTTCTGGACCAAGCTGATGCGCGATGTCGGTCTGATCGGCGATCTGGGTGAACCCTTCGCCAATCTGCTGACCCAGGGCATGGTGGTGGCGCCGACCTTCTATCGGGAACTCGGCGAGGGCAAAAAGCAGTGGATCAACCCGGCCGACGTGGATGTCCAGACTGACGAGCGTGGCCGCCCGGTGGGTGCCACGCTGAAGGCCGACGGCCTGCCGGTGATCATCGGCGGCACCGAGAAGATGTCCAAGTCCAAGAACAACGGTGTTGATCCGCAGGCGCTGATCGACCAGTACGGCGCCGATACGGCGCGCCTGTTCATCATGTTCGCCTCGCCGCCGGACCAGTCGCTGGAGTGGTCGGATGCCGGCGTTGAAGGCGCTTTCCGCTTCATGAAGCGGCTGTGGAAGCTGGTGCATGAGCATGTGCAGGCCGGCGTCGTCGCGGCTTGCGCCAGCAGCGAAGGCTTGCCGGCCGCGCAGGCCGATCTGCGCCGCAAGCTGCACCAGACCATCGCCAAGGTCGCCGACGATTACGGTCGCCGCAAGCAGTTCAATACCGCCATCGCCGCAGTGATGGAGTTGTTGAACGCCGCCGACCGTACCGATCTGGCCGACGCCAATGGCCGTGCGCTGGCGCAGGAAGTGCTCGAAGCCGCCGTGCTGATGCTCTTCCCCATCGTGCCGCACATCGGGCAGGCACTCTACGCCTACCTGCAACCCGGCGCCGATGCCGGCAATGCCGTCTTCCCGAAGTGCGATCAGGCTGCTTTGAAACAGGACGAAATCGAGTTGATGCTGCAAGTGAACGGCAAACTGCGCGGTTCCATCCGCGTTGCCGCCGCGGCCGACAAGGCGAGCATCGAAGCGGCGGCGCTGGCCAACGAGGCCGTGCTGAAATTCATGGAAGGCAAGCCGGCGAAGAAAGTGGTGGTCGTGCCGGGGCGTCTGGTCAATATCGTCGTCTGAGCGAGGTTCGCATGCGCAAACTGGTTGTCCTTCTTCTCGCCGCGCTGACCCTGGCTGCCTGCGGCTTCCAGTTGCGCGGCAGTTCGGGCAACCAGTTGCCGTACAAGTCGATCTTCCTGGCGATGCCGGACAACACCGACGTCGCCATTGCGTTGCGGCGTTATCTCGCTGCAGTGCCGACGACCCAGCTGGTGCGCGAGCGTGACAAGGCCGAGGCGGTCTTCCAGCAGGTGGCGGATCGGCGCGAGAAATCCATCCTCAGCCTGAACGCGCAGGGTCAGGTGCGCGAATTCCGCTTGCAGGTAACCTACAGCTTCCGCATCCTCGACAGCAGGGGGCGCGAAATTGTGCCGCTCAACGAAATTACCCTGCTGCGCGACATTACCTTCAACGATTCCGCCATTCTCGCCAAGAATCTGGAAGAGAACCTGCTCTGGCGCGACATCAACTACGATCTGGTGTCGCAGATCATGCGCCGGCTCTCCATCGTCAAGCCCAAAGACCCGGAAGACGAATGATATGAAACGCCCCCCACGCTCGCGTTGCTCGCGGAGAGCCGGCTTTGCACAGCCGGTCCGTTTCGCAGGCGCAGAGCAGTGCTCTGCGATTTCCCCGCTCCACCCCCCAGAGAGGGGGGCGGTGCGCTTGGGGCAGCGCGGCGCTCGCTGACATGCTGCTCAAGGGCGAACAACTGGCCGCTCATCTCGAACGCGAGTTCCGGCCGCTCTACGTCGTCTATGGCGACGATCCGCTGCTGGTGATCGAGGCGGGCGACACCATTCGCGGGCGGGCGCGCCAGCAGGGCTACAGTGAGCGTGAGGTGCTGACAGCGTTGCCCGGCTTCGACTGGAATTCGCTGCTGGCCGCGGGCGGCAATCTGTCGCTCTTTGGTGACCGCAAGCTGATCGATCTGCGCATCCCGAACGGCAAGCCCGGACGCGAGGGCGGCGCCGCCTTGCAAGCCTGGTGCGAACACCTGTCACCCGATACGGCGTTGCTGATCACCTTGCCCGAACTGGACTGGAAAGAAGAAAAAGCCGCCTGGTTCACCGCGTTGGTGCAAGCGGGCGTGGTCATCAAGCTGGTGGCACCGCCGCTGGCGGAGTTGCCCGGCTGGATCGCCGGCCGTCTGCGCCGGCAGCAGCAGAGCGCCGACGACGAGGGTTTGCGCTTCATCGCGGAGCGGGTCGAGGGCAATCTGCTGGCGGCCCATCAGGAAATCCAGAAGCTGGCGCTGCTTTACCCGGCTGGTGTCTTGTCGCTGGCGCAGGTACGTGAAGCGGTGCTCAACGTCGCCCGCTACGATGTGGATGGCCTGCGCGAAGCGCTGCTGGCGGGCGACCTGAGCAGGCTGACGCGTACGCTGGAAGGCTTGCGCCTGGAGGGCGAGGCGCCGCCGCTGGTGCTGTGGGCAATGAGCGAGGAAATCCGTGCGCTGGCCGCGATCAAGCAAGGTCAGCAAAAGGGCCGGTCACTTGACGTTTTGCTGAAAGAGGCGCGGGTCTGGGGAGGGCGACAGAACTTGGTCAAGCGGGCGGTCCAACGATTGACGGTGCCAACACTGGAAGCCGCGCTACGGCACGCCGCACGTATCGACAAACTGGCCAAGGGCATCGGTGAGGGTGATGCCTGGGATGAATTCCTCAGGCTGGGGATGCGCCTTTCGCGCTAGCGTCGGACGGATCGTCGGACGATTCGTCAGGATTCAAGTTTTCCCAGAGGCATTCGCAATCCTGCCGGGTATCCCACAAGGCGGGCATTTGCTGGGCGTGTACTAGGCATTCGCCTTCGCAGTCGTCATGGACGACGACGACCTGCACGTCCTGGTCGACGGTACGTTCGCCGTCCCAGTAACTGCATGTTGCGCAGACTTTCACTTCAGCCGGTAATATCAACATCTTGCCGCAAGCCATTTCACCCTCAGGAATTTCATATTTTGCCTTATGATGACTTGCGCTGTCGAAAGTTCCGGGCAAGGAAGTGCTAAAGAGATGATTGAGATCAAAAACTACATGCAAATAGTCGGTCGCCAGGCGCGGGCGGCATCACGACGACTCGCCGGGGCGACCACGGCGGAAAAGAATGCGGCGTTGCAAGCTGTCGCCGGTGCGATTCGCCGACACAAATCGGCATTGGTGGCGATCAACCAAGAAGACCTCGCCGCCGCGCGCGCAGCCGGGCTGGAGAGCGCGATGCTCGACCGGCTGACGCTCTCCGAGAAAGGCATTGAAAGTATGGCCGAGGGAGTTGAGCAGGTGGCAGCCCTGCCGGATCCGGTCGGCGAGATGTGCGACCTCAAGTACCGCCCCTCTGGCATCCAGGTCGGCAAGATGCGGGTGCCGCTGGGTGTGGTCGGCATCATCTACGAATCGCGTCCCAATGTGACGGCGGACGCGGCGGCGCTGTGCCTGAAGTCGGGCAATGCGGCGATCCTGCGCGGCGGGTCGGAAGCGATCCGCTCCAATCGTGCCATCGCGGCGCTGGTTCATGAAGGGCTGAAAACAGCGGGATTGCCGGCCGATTGCGTGCAGGTGATAGACACCACCGACCGAGCGGCCGTTGGTGAGTTGATCACCATGCGCGAATTTGTCGACGTTATCGTGCCGCGCGGTGGCAAGGGATTGATCGCGCGGCTGTTGAACGAGTGCCGGGTACCAATGATCCAGCACCTCGACGGCAATTGCCATGTTTATATCGACGACGGCGCCGACCCGGCCAAAGCCTTGCGGATTGTCGAAAACGCCAAAACCCAGCGTTATGGCACCTGCAACACCACAGAGTCGTTGCTGGTGGCGCGCGGCGAGGCGTCGGGGCAGTTGCCGGCCATCGCCGCCATGCTGACCGGCAAGGGCGTGGAGATTCGCGGCTGTGTCGAAACGCTGGCGCTGGTGAAGGAGGCGCGACTGGCCACCGAGGAAGATTATTGCACCGAATTCCTGGCGCCGATTATCTCGGTCAAGGTGGTTGCCGGGATCGACGAGGCTATTGCGCATATCAGCAGGTATTCCTCGCATCACACCGAGGCCATCGTCACCGAACATCATCCGCGTGCCATGCGCTTCCTGCGCGAGGTCGATTCCGCGTCGGTGATGGTCAATGCGTCGACGCGCTTTGCCGACGGCTTTGAATACGGCCTCGGTGCCGAAATCGGCATTTCCACCGACAAGATTCACGCACGTGGCCCGGTCGGGCTTGAGGGGCTGACCAGCCAGAAATGGGTGGTGTTGGGCGATGGACATGTGCGCGGTTGAGGCATCTGTGCTCGTCCGTGCGGCGCGGCCGGCAGATATCGCCGCGATGGCGCAGTTGTCCGGCCAGTTGGGCTATCCGGTTGATGCGGTGGCATTCGGCGAACGGCTGGCGCATCTGGCGGCGCGGCCGGAGAATGGGATTTTTGTCGCCGAACTTGACGGAGGCGTGGTCGGTTGGATACATGTCGGTGGTCGTATTCTGCTCGAATCCGAACCCTTCGCCGAGATCCTCGGGCTGATTGTCGACGAAGGCTTCCGTCAGCGTGGCATTGGCGCCCGGCTGGTTGCCGCTTGTCTGGATTGGGCGGGCACGCACGACTGGTCGACGGTGCGCGTGCGCTCCAACATGATCCGCGTCGATGCCCATCGCTTTTACGAGGGGCAGGGATTTTCTTGTAGCAAAAACCAGTCGGTCTTCGTCAGACCCATCGAGAGGGAGATGATTGCATGAGCGCGCTGTGTCTGGCTGCGGCAAAGCTTTTTGCTGCCATCCCTGTGGCCAGCTTCACCCTGGCCTGGACGACTCCCGGCGACGACGTGCGCTGGGAGCAGCAGTGGCGGGTCGAGAAAAGCCAGTTGCGCCTGCTGGACGCCCGGAAGCGTGAGAGCGACTCGGCACCAACGCCCGGTGTCGGCGAAAACATGGTCAAGAAACGCATCCTCGTTGCGACCGGGGCGGGAATGCCACGCTACGAAATCTGTATCGACGGTCGCTGCCGTCCGCTCGTCAGCCTGTTGCCGGGGCTGGAGCCGGATAGCAGTATCGAGATATCGGCCTGCCCCGATGAAGCCGACTAACGCCGCCTTTCAGGCCGTCGTGGCGCTGCCGGCCTTTGCGCTCGGCATCCGTTGCGATACCGACTGGGTCACGGCTCTCGAATTTCTGCCGGTGCAGACCGAACAGACACCCGCGACACCTCTGGCGGCTGAGGCGGTGCGCCAGCTGCGTGCCTGGCGCGACGATCCGCGCTTCGTCTTCGGGTTGCCGTTGAAACCGGCCGGCACGCTCTTTCAGCGGCGTGTATGGACGGCCATTGCCGCCATCCCGTTCGGCGAGACGCGCACCTACGGCGAGGTGGCCAAGTTGCTGAGGAATGCGCCGCGTGCGGTCGGGCAGGCGTGCGGTGCCAATCCCTATCCGGTCGTGGTGCCCTGCCATCGCGTCGTGGCGGCGGGCGGTGGGTTGGGCGGGTTCGGCAAGCAGGACGATGGCGCCGCGCTCGACGTCAAACGCTGGTTGCTGGCGCATGAGCGGCAAACCTGACACACCGGTCAACGCCGCCGATCTGGCAGAAATCGACCTGTTTTGCGATGCTCTCTGGCTGGAGGATGGGTTGGCCAAGGCGACCCTCGACAGCTATCGCAGCGACCTGCTCCAGTTCGCTCGCTGGCTGGCGGTACAAGGGCGGGGTGCCTTGCTGGGCGCCGACGAAACCGCGCTGGTCGCCTATGTGGCGCATGTTGCCGCCCGGCGCCGGCGGGCGAGTTCGCAGTCGCGCTATCTCGCCACGCTGCGGCGCTTCTATCGCTGGCACCTGGGGCGAGGGCGCATCCAGGCCGACCCGACCCTGAAGCTGGCCAATCCGGTACGCCCGCCGCGCCTGCCCAAGGTGGTCAGCGAGGCGCAAGTCGAAGCGGTGTTGGCCGCCCCCAATCTCGAGACGCCGCTCGGCCTGCGCGACCGCGCGATGCTCGAAACGCTGTATGCGACGGGTTTGCGCGTGTCCGAACTGGTCAAACTGCGCCTGCACGAAATCGGCCTCAACGAAGGGGTCTTGCGGGTGTTCGGCAAGGGCAGCAAGGAGCGTCTGGTGCCGCTCGGCGATCACGCGGTGGATTGCCTCCGTCATTATCTTGCCGAAGCGCGCCCAGCCTTGCTCGTCGGGCAACAAAGCGACGCGGTCTTCGTGACGCGACGCGGCGGCGGCATGAGCCGCCAGATGTTCTGGATGCTGATCAAGCGTCACGCGAGGCATGCGGGCATCGACGAAAAGCGGTTGTCGCCGCATGTGTTGCGGCACGCTTTCGCAACACATCTGCTCAACCACGGCGCCGATCTGCGCGTTGTCCAGTTGCTGCTTGGCCACGCCGACATTTCAACGACACAGATATATACCCACGTTGCCCGCGAGCGACTGAAATCGTTGCATGCGGAACATCATCCGAGAGGTTAGTCGGAGGACAGGGGAGGTGTCAGGGCTCAGGCTCCCTGTGTTGTGAGGCGATCGGCATCAGCCGAGGGTGCAGAGGGCGGCCGCCACGGCACGACGCGATTCCGGCCGGTGTTCTTTGCACGGTACAGGGCGTCGTCGACTCGAGCAAGCAATGCATCGATGTCGGAGATCGGTTCGCTGCTCGCCACGCCGATGCTGACCGTGCAGGTCAATTTCGCCCGTTCGGTCTGGATCGAAGTTTCGCCGATGGCCGCGCGCAAGCGCTCGGCAATGGCGATGCCTTCATTTTGGTGAGTGTTGGGCAGCAGCACCAGGAATTCCTCGCCTCCCCATCTTCCGGCGATGTCGATATGGCGCAACTTCATGAGGCAGATATCCGCAATGGCGCTTAGAACGGTGTCGCCCGCAGCATGCCCCCAGGTGTCGTTGGTGGCTTTGAAGTGATCGATGTCGAACATCAGCAGCGTGAGCGGGCTGCGGTTACGCTGGCTGCGTTCCAGTTCGATTTGTAGACACCTCAGCATTTCGCGTCGATTGGCCAATCCGGTCAGTGCGTCGGTGATGGCCAATGCATGCAACTCTGCACTTTTTCGGGTGAGATCGTCGAACAACAAACGAATACCCCAGATTCCCGTCAGCATCAGCAGCGACACCGCCAGGCCGAATGTCGCATCGGAGAGATTTGCTGCCTCCCCGTCGAGATGGCGCCAGAACGGGATGGCGCGGCGCTGCACCATCAGGGCTAGGGCGATCGTGATGCACACCCAAGCCATCCGGTAACGCCCGGCGCGCTTGATTTGGAAAAGGGCGATCACGGCGGCTGCGGCTTGAAACAGCGAGGATAGGAAGAGTAGGAGGGAGGTCATGTCGAGAGGATTATCTGCGAAATAACGACTCCGCGCAGCCAGGCGAGCGCTGAAGGATTGGGCGGCGCGATGGCGATGAGTCCGTTGCCGGATGCACAGACTTGGGGCGTCGAGCGATTTCCAATACACTCGTGCGGTGCGGCGGGAAATGCCGCCGTAGAGGAATAAAGAGGGCATGGGATGGACGCGCTGATTTACTGGGTCGGGCTGGTGGCCGTGGCGGTGGGGGCATTGACTGGCGTGCTCGATTCGGCTCGCAAACACATGGACCTGATTGGCGCGGTGCTGGTAGGGACAGCCACCGCGCTGGGCGGAGGCACGGTGCGTGACATCCTTATGAGCCAACGGGTGTTCTGGGTCCTCGACCAAACCTATCTGATGGTGGCGATCGCCACCAGCGTCATCAGTTTCTTCATCGCCCGACGCCGGGTCATTCCCGTTCGGATGCTGCTCGTTCCCGATGCGATCGGATTGGCGCTGTTTACCATCATCGGCACGCAATATGCGCTGCACATGCACGAGCCCTGGCTGGTGGCGAGCCTGATGGGGGTCACCACCGGGGTGGTTGGTGGGGTAGTGCGCGACATTCTCTGCAATGATGTACCCGGCATCTTCCTGCACGGGGAGCTGTATGCAACCGCTGCCTGGATCGGCGCGCTGGCGTTGATCGGTTTGCAGGAGCTGGGCATGTCGCCGGTGATGGCGGCGTGGATCGGCATGGCCATCGTGCTGGGGCTGCGCCTGGCGGCGATGGCTTTTCACATCACCATGCCCGCGTTTACAGGGCAGGTAGAGGAGAAATCATGAATCAGGCTCCCGAAACGCCGGCTACCAAGTTTCTGCGTGCCGCGCGCGTGCCTTTCTCAAGCCATCTGTATGCGTACGAGGAACATGGTGGCACGCGTGTTTCTGCACGCGAACTCAACGTTGACGAGCATGCGGTGGTCAAAACGCTAGTGTTCGAGAACGAACGTGCGGTGCCGTTGATCGTCCTGATGCATGGCGATCGCAAGGTCTCGGCCAAGGAACTGGCGCGCCAGATCGGCTGCAAAAAGATCGAGCCCTGCGACCCCGATACGGCAAATCGGCATACCGGGTTTCTGGTGGGCGGCACCAGCCCGTTCGGAACCAAGAAGAAAATGCCCATTTACCTGGAAAAGAGCATCCTCGATCTGTCGCTAATCTACATCAACGGCGGTCGGCGCGGATTTCTCGTAGGCGTGCATCCGCACGATCTGGTACGGGTGTTGCAACCGACTGCAGTGAGCGTAGCGCTCGACAAATAGTCAGACCGAGCGTTCGATCACTACGCCGACTCGCCGGACGCCCGGCATCATGCCGAGTTTGGCGACCGAAACACGCACGCGCTGGGCGGCGAATTCTTCCAGCAGCAAGGTGGCGACATGCTCGGCCAGTTTCTCTAGCAGATTGAAATGCTGCTCGCCCAGTTCTACCCGTAGACGATCGACAACCACGGCGTAATCGACCGTGTCGCGGATGTCGTCGCTGGCGCCGGCACTTGCAGTGGACACACCAATCTGCAAGGAAATCTCGACCGTTTGCTGCATCGCCTTCTCGCGGGGGTAGATGCCGATCCAGGTTTGCACGCGGAGATCGTCGATGAAAATGGTGTCCATGCCTTTGTGCGGGAATCGAGGGTAAAATCCAGCGGGGATTGTAACTGAAACGTCAACTATGCCGACTGAAGCCGTGATTGCCCTGGCCGCTGTGGCCGCCTATTTGCTGGGTTCCGTACCCTTTGCCGTCATCGTCTCGCGCCTGTTCGGTCTGGCCGATCCGCGCAGCTATGGTTCCGGAAACCCCGGCGCGACCAATGTGCTGCGCTCGGGCAACAAAAAGGCGGCCTTGCTGACCCTGCTGGGAGACGCCGCCAAAGGCTGGCTGGCGGTGTTTCTGGCACAGAAGTTCCAGTTGGGCCCCTGGGGTGTCAATCTGGTTGCCCTGGCGGTGTTCTTCGGCCATCTTTTTCCGGTCTTCCTGAAATTCAAGGGGGGCAAGGGCGTGGCTACGGCGGCCGGCGTCATTCTGGCGCTCGACGGTATTCTGGCGATTGCGGTGCTCGGCGTCTGGATCGCGGTCGCCATAGCCTTCCGCTATTCTTCGGCGGCAGCCGTCGCGGCGGCCGTTGCTGCTCCGCTCTTCGCGGCGATGATTCACGGCACGGGCGGAGGCACGGTGGTGGCTATCGGTATTATTGCGCTGGCCTTGATCGGCAAGCATTGGGCGAATATCCAGCGTCTGCTGGCCGGTCAGGAGAGCAAGATCGGCGGCGGTAAGCACGGGTAGGACGTTCATGGCCCTGATCCCCGCCGAGACCCTGGCGGCCTACTGGTCGGCCAGTGAGAACATGACCAATCTGCTGGTCATCATCAACGTTTTCGGCGCGCTGCTGCTCGGCATGCTGGTGGGCTACGAACGCTCCTATCACGGGCGCGCGGCGGGCATGCGCACTTATGGTCTGGTTTGTATGGCCTCAGCTGCGCTGACAGTGATTTCCGGCTATCCGCAATTCTGGTTTGGCGGCATGCACGTGGTGACCGCCATGCCGGACCCGACGCGGGTGATTCAGGGAATCGTCACGGGCATCGGTTTTCTCGGGGCTGGCGTCATCATGCGTGAAGGATTCTCGATCAGCGGGCTGACCACGGCTGCGTCGATCTGGGCCGCATCGGTGATCGGCATTCTGGTCGGTATCGGATTCTATGCGGCAGCCATCGCGCTGGCCCTGACCTGCGCGGCCGTGATGCTGTGGATTTCCAAACTCGAAGGTTGGTTACCGGCCAGGCCGGCCATTGCCATCGTGCTGCGCTTCCGCTCAGGTTTTACCCCGCAGGAGGACGTCTTGCGCCGGGTCGCGCGCGAGCGCGGCTATACCATCGCCACGGGCACGATCAGCATCGACTTCAAGGAAGGGTGCCCGGAATGGCACTTCGTTGCGGTATCGCTGGGGCGCGACATGGGCACCTCGCTGTCGGCGCTGGCGGAAGAACTGGCGAAATTCGACGGTGTTGAGAGCTTCCACCTCTCGCACGCCCGCAATTAGCGCATCAGATCAGCCAGCGGCCAGCGCGGCTTGATCGCAAATACGCCTGCCGGCTTGGCCTCGGAGCCGGCTTGCAGACGTAACGCCCCGGCCAGCGCAATCATGGCGCCGTTATCGGTGCAGAACTCCAGCTCCGGGTAATGCACGCGCCAGCGGCGCTTTTCCATTTCACGGTTCAACTGCGTGCGCAATTGCCGGTTGGCGCCAACGCCGCCGGCCACCACCAGCGTCGTTAAACGGGTCTCCTTGAGCGCCTTGATCGCCTTTCTCGCCAGCACCTCGACAATGGCTTCCTGAAAAGCGCGGGCGATGTCGGCGCGGTTGGCTGCGTCCTCGACGCCATGCTGGCGAACAAGATTGAGCACGGCGGTTTTCAGGCCGGAAAAACTGAAATTCAGGTCGCCCGAATGCAGCATCGGGCGCGGCAGGTCGAAGCGGTGCGGATCGCCGGTCTCCGCCAGTTTCGACAGTGCGGCGCCGCCCGGATAGGGCAGGCCGAGCAGTTTGGCGCTCTTGTCGAACGCTTCGCCAGCGGCATCGTCCAGCGTTTCGCCCAGCGTTTCGTATTCGCCGACGCCCGTGACGCGCATCAGTTGCGTGTGGCCGCCCGAGACCAGCAACGCAACGAAAGGAAACCGCGGCGGGTCATTGGACAGCAGCGGCGAAAGCAGATGGCCTTCCAGGTGATGCACCGGCAACACCGGCTTGCCGAGCGCCAGCCCCAGGCCTTCGGCAAAGGCGCAGCCGACCAGCAGGGCGCCGGCCAGTCCGGGGCCCTGCGTGTAGGCGATGGCGTCAATGGCTTCCAGCGGCAGGCCGGCGCGGGCGACAGTGTCGCGCAGAAGCGGCACGATGCGCCGGATGTGATCGCGCGAGGCAAGTTCGGGGACCACGCCGCCGTACTCGGCGTGCATGGCGATCTGCGAATGCAGCGCGTGCGCCAGCAGGCCGCGCTCGCTGTCGTAGAGCGCGACGCCGGTTTCATCGCAGGAAGATTCAATGCCGAGCACCAACATGGGCGCGCATTCTACCACTTGAATCGCAAGGCTTTTTTCAATTACAATCACAAGCTTTCCGCAATTGCGGGAAAGCCAAATTTTAACGGGCCGCGCCACACTTGACCGCGCCGCCTGTTCCGGAAGGGGGTGATACTATGCCAAGCATTCGCGTCAAGGAAAATGAGCCGTTTGAAGTTGCCATCCGCCGCTTCAAGCGCACGGTCGAAAAGACTGGTCTCCTGACCGAGCTGCGCGCCCGTGAGTTTTACGAAAAACCCACCTCCGAGCGCAAGCGTAAGCTGGCTGCCGCTGTCAAGCGCCACCACAAACGTATTCGCAGCATGACCCTGCCGCCGAAGATGTACTGATCCAGTCGCTTCGATTGCAGCCCCGAAAGCCGCCCGCCTGACCGCTGGCGGCTTTTGTCCTTTAGGAAAAGAAAATGAGCCTGAGAGAGCGCATCAACGAGGAAATGAAGGCCGCCATGAAGGCCAAGGAAACGGCCAGGCTGGGGGCGATCCGCCTGCTGTTGGCGGCGGTGAAGCAGAAGGAAGTCGATGAGCGTATTACCCTCGACGACGCCGGCGTGATCGCCGTGGTTGAAAAACTGACCAAGCAGCGCAAGGACAGCGTCACCCAGTACGAAGCCGCTGGCCGTACCGATCTGGCCGACGCGGAAAAATTCGAGATTACGGTTTTGGCTGCCTATCTGCCTGAAAAAATGGGCGCCGACGAGATGGCGGCGGCCGTGGCGGCGGCGATGGCCGAGACTGGCGCGACGGGCCCGGCCGACATGGGTAAGCTGATGGCGGTGCTGAAGCCGCGTCTGGCCGGCAAGGCCGACATGGCAGAGGTATCGAAGCTGGTTAAGACCAAACTCGCCGGTTGATGGCGTGATCCCAGAATCCTTCATTCAGGACCTGCTGGCGCGGGTCGACATCGTCGACCTGATCGACGGCTATGTGCCGCTGAAGAAGGCGGGGGCCAATTACGCCGCCTGTTGCCCGTTTCACAGCGAAAAATCGCCGTCCTTCACGGTCAGCCCGAGCAAGCAGTTCTACCACTGCTTCGGCTGCGGTGCGCACGGCACCGCCATCGGGTTTCTGATGGAATATCAGGGTCTGGGTTTCGTCGAAACCATCAAGGAACTGGCCGGCAAGATCGGCATGCCCGTGCCGGACGATGCTCCGGGCGTGCGCCATGACGACCAGGGCAGCTCGCGCGGCCTGCTCGAGGTGATGACGCGGGCGGCGCAGTTCTACAAGGAGCAGCTCAAGCAATCGCCCAAAGCCATCGACTATCTCAAGCAGCGCGGCCTGACCGGCGAGATCGCCGCCAAGTTCGGTATCGGCTATGCGCCGCCGGGCGGCTTGAAAGCGGCTTTCGTCGACTACAACGACAAGCGTCTGGCGGCGGCCGGGTTGGTCAAGGTGGGCGAGGACGGGCGGCGTTACGATTACTTCCGCGACCGGGTGATGTTCCCCATCGTCAATCAGAAGGGCGAAGTGATCGCCTTTGGCGGACGCGTCATCGGGCAAGGCGAGCCGAAATATCTCAATTCGCCGGAAACCCCGCTGTTCGAGAAGGGGCGCGAACTCTACGGCCTGCCGCAGGCGCGCCAAGGCCTGCGCGACAGCAATGTGGCGGTGGTAGTCGAAGGCTACATGGATGTGGTGGCGCTGGCCCAGCACGGCGTCGGCAATGCCGTGGCGGCGCTCGGCACGGCCACGACGGCGGTGCATGTGCAGAAGCTGCTGCGGCAGGTCGATCGCATCGTCTTTTGTTTCGACGGCGACAATGCTGGGCGCAAAGCCGCCTGGCGGGCGCTGGAAAACGCGCTGGAGGCGCTGGCCGACAACAAGAGCATCGGCTTCGTCTTTCTGCCCGATCCGGAAGACCCGGACAGCTTCGTTCGCACCTATGGCAAGGCCGCTTTCGAGCGCAAAATCGCCGAGGCCATGCCACTTTCGGACTTTCTGCTGCGGCATCTTGCCGAGCGTTGCGATCTGACCAGCTCGGAGGGCAAGGCGAAACTGATATACGAAGCCAAACCGCTGCTGGCAAAGCTACCCACACCGTTGCTGCGTCTGCAACTGGTCAAACGGCTGGCCGAAGCCAGCGGCTTTGTGCAGGCGGAGGTCGAGCGGCTGTGCGAGTTGAAGGCGATTGCCCCGCCTGCGCCGGCCAAAGCGCCACGTGCCGCACCCTCGATTTCCAGGGCGCTGCTGCGGCTGGTGCTGCAAAAACCCGCGCTGGCCCTGCGCTTGCCCGTCGATCTGCTGCCGGATGCGGCGGAGCGGGCGGCGTTAATCCGCTTGCACGATCTGGCGGCGGAGGGCGGTATTCTGGCCTATGCTGCATTACGCGAACGGTTGCGCGGCACGCCGGAAGAAAACCGGATCGAAACCGCCGCTGCTGAACTTCTTGGCCTGCCGTTTGACGAAGTGGAAGTCGATACCGAATTCGCGGGCGTGCTGACCCGCTTGCAGGAAGGTGGCCAAAAACGCGCCTTTGCCGAATTGCAGGCGCTTGTGCAGCGTGTTGGCGTCAGCGGCTTGTCGGCGGATGAGAAGGCGGCCTATCTGCGTCTGTTGTCCGGGCGCGGAAAGGACGGCTAAGTTATGGTAAAATCTACGGTTTTCTCAAATTCTTAGGATCGTGTTCATGGCGAAGGCAAAAGAAACCGCGAAAGCACGTACCAGCAAGGCCAAGGAAAAGGCCGCCGAAAAGGCGCTGCTCGAGGGCGGCCAAGGCGAAGCGCCTGCGCCCGTCGATGCAGAAGCGCGTAAGACGCGCCTGAAAAACCTGATCAAGCTTGGCAAGGAAAGGGGCTACCTGACCTATGCCGAAATCAACGACCACCTGCCGGTGGAAGTGGTTGATGCCGAGCAGATCGACAATATCATCTCCACCTTCAGCGACATGGGCATCCAGGTCTTTGACGAGGCGCCGGCCGCCGAAGATCTGCTGATGTCGGACGCGGCGCCGAACGTCGCCGACGACGAAGAGGTCGAGGAAGAAGCCGAACAGGCCCTTTCCACCGTCGACTCCGAATTTGGCCGCACGACCGATCCGGTGCGCATGTACATGCGCGAAATGGGCACGGTCGAACTGCTGACGCGCGAAGGCGAAATCGAAATCGCCAAGCGGATCGAAGACGGCCTGAAACACATGATTCAGGCGATCTCCGCCTGCCCGACGACGATTGCCGAGATCCTCGACCTGGCGACCCGTGTCGAAAGCGACGAGCTGAAGATCGACGAAGTCATCGACGGCCTGATCGATCCGAACGCGGTGGAAGAAGCCCAGGAACTGGTGCCGGAGGAAACCGCCGACCTTGAAGCCGGCGAAGAGGAGGAGGAAGAAGAAGGCGGCGACGGCGGCGGTGCCGTGTCGGCCTCGCTACTGCAACTGAAGGCGGATGCGATGGTGCGATTCCAGGCCATCCGCGCGCTGCATACCAAGATGCACAAGGCGCTCGTCTCCAAGGGCCCGCAGGACAAGGCCTACATGAAGCTTCAGCAACAGGTGACCGACGAGCTGATGAACATCCGCTTCACCTCGCGTACCATCGAAAAGCTGTGCGATTCCGTGCGCGGCATGGTCGACACTATTCGCGCCTCCGAACGCAAGATTCAGCACATCTGCGTCGACAAGGTGAAGATGCAGCGCCCGCACTTCATCAAGTCCTTCCCCGGCAACGAAGTGAATCTGGACTGGGTCGATGGCGAAATCGACGTCGCGCCCAAGACCTATCACGCCATCCTGACGCGCAATGCCCCAGCCATCAAGGAAGAGCAAGGCAAGCTGCTCGACCTGCAACAGCGCCTCGGTATTCCGCTCAAGGATCTGAAAGAAATCAACAAGCAGATGTCCACCGGCGAAGCCAAGGCCCGTCGCGCCAAGCGAGAGATGACCGAAGCCAACCTGCGTCTGGTCATCTCCATCGCCAAGAAATACACCAACCGCGGCCTGCAATTCCTCGACCTGATTCAGGAAGGCAACATCGGCCTGATGAAAGCGGTGGACAAGTTCGAATACCGTCGCGGCTACAAGTTCTCGACCTATGCGACCTGGTGGATTCGCCAGGCCATTACCCGTTCGATCGCCGATCAGGCCCGCACCATCCGCATCCCGGTGCACATGATCGAAACGATCAACAAGATGAACCGTATTTCCCGCCAGATTCTGCAGGAAACCGGTGCAGAGCCGGATCCGGCGACGCTGGCCAAGAAGATGGAGATGCCCGAAGAGAAGATCCGCAAGATCATGAAAATCTCTAAGGAGCCGATCTCCATGGAAACGCCGATCGGCGACGACGACGATTCGCATTTGGGCGACTTCATCGAAGATCAATCGACGCTGCTGCCTGCCGACGCGGCGATGTATTCCAGCCTGCGCGGCGTCACCGCCGAGATTCTGGATACCCTGACGCCGAGGGAAGCCAAGGTTCTCAGGATGCGCTTCGGCATCGAAATGAACACCGACCACACGCTGGAAGAGGTCGGCAAGCAGTTCGACGTCACCCGCGAGCGTATCCGCCAGATTGAAGCCAAAGCCTTGAGAAAACTCCGCCATCCGAGCCGCTCGGACAAACTGCGGAGCTTCCTTGACAGCAACGGCAGCTAAGCATTTTCGGGCCTGTAGCTCAGTCGGTTAGAGCAGAGGACTCATAATCCTTTGGTCCACGGTTCAAGTCCGTGCGGGCCCACCAAACACCTCGTTGTATTTTAAGGTTAAAACAGCCGATCCGGTTTATCCGGCCGGCTGTTTTTTTATTCGGCCACCTTTTCTACAGTCTGGCTAAAGTCTCCGGGCAATAGCGAAATCTCTACCTCAGAATCAAGCTCAGGAAGGGCAAGTCTTGCCGGTGTGGCGTCTTGCTCTTCGGTTACAGAAATTGTGTTGCTGCTCCCTTCAACCAATAAAGTAGGCAATTTTTTTGTCGCCTTGACACCCAAGCTGCGCAGCATTTCTGCTTGCCGAATAACATTACCCTTCCCGGTTGCCAGGCGCTTGTGGGCTTCGTCGTAAGAATCCTTCGCCTGCTGCAGTCGATTGCCGACCTGTTCCAGGTCTTTCACAAAGTCGACCAGCTTGTCGTAAAGTTCGGCCCCGCGCTTGGCGATATCCTGTGCATTGCGCGTTTGCTGTTCCTGCCGCCACAGGTGAGCAACCGTCCGTACAACAAATAGCAGGGTAGATGGGCTTACGAGCAAGACGTTGCGGTCCCATGCGTCCATAAACAGGCGATCGTCGTTTGAAATCGCGAGCATGAATGCCGGTTCAATGGGTATGAACATCAGCACAAAATCGAGCCCATTGCCGTAAAGCTTTTCATACGCCTTGGTGGACAGTCCCTGTACATGCTTGCGCACAGATTCCAGATGCCGCCGCGCAGCAATCATGCGTTCTTCATCCGACTCGGCAACTGTGTACTCTTCGTAAGCAATCAAGCTCACCTTCGAATCCACGACCAGTTTGCGCTGCTCCGGCAACATGATCACCACATCTGGCTGAGCACGGCTACCGTCTTCCCGGGTTTGACTATCCTGGACAATGTACTCCTCGCCCTTGCGCAGGCCGGATGCCTCGAGAACACGCTCAAGCACCAGTTCTCCCCAGTTGCCTTGCGCCTTGGTATTGCCCTTCAGCGCGTTGGTGAGATTTTTCGCCTCCTGGCTGAGCGCCTGATTCAACGCAACCAGTTGGCGCACCTGCTCCCCCATCGCCGAGCGATCCTTGCTTTCCTGTACGTAGACTTCCTCGACCTTGCCCTTGAATTCGGTGATTTGCAGACGCAACGGATCAAGCAACTGGCCAAGATTCGCCTGGTTCTGCTCAGCAAATTTCTTGGATTTCTCTTCCAGCAAATCGTTGGCAACGTTCCTGAATTGCTCGGACAGCGTGTTCTTGGCATCTTCCAGCAAAGCGAGCTTTTCCTGCGACGCCTTGAGCTCTGCATGAAGTTTCGTTTCCAGCTGCGATACCAGAGCGGTCAGACGCGTCACCTCGGATTCAGCATTCGCGCATGCCTGCTTCGCTTCCCGCAATTCATCCTCCAATGCCGGAATACGCAAGTTCTGCTCTTCCAGCGCCGCACGGCGTTCGCTGACTCGTGCCAATGCCTCGTGTTTTTCCTGCAACTGCTGGCGGGCGGAAGTCAGTTCATTTTCCAGGGAAGGAATCCGCGATACCTGCTCCTCGAGCGTTGCCTTTTGCGCCGTCAGACTATTCACGGATTCATTCGCTTGAATCACCTGTTGTCGTGCATTTCCCAAATCTATTTCGAGGGATTCGATTTTTTGCGCGCCGGATTGTGCAATCGCGGCTTTTTCTGAAGCGTCAGCCGAGACACGACGCAGTTCCTCGCCTTGCTTGCGCATTTCATCGGCCGTTCTGGCTACCCCCTGCTCCAGTTCCGGAACCCGTGCAGCACGTTCGGCAAGCTTTGAAACCTCATCCCTGGCTGCATCGAGCTCTTCACGCTGTTTGTCGAAACGCGTCTCCAACTCGCTTTGCGACAACGATTCCTGCGCCAGCATTTCTTCCTGGGAGCGAACCCGCTCCCGCAACCGGGATAGCTCGTCCTGTGATTCAGCTTGGGTTTTGAGCGTAGCCGTCTCGACCGCTGAACGCTGCGCACTGAGTGCGGCCAGCCAGGCAATGGCTGCACCGATACAAACACCCGCAATAGCAGAAACAAGAATAAAAATAGTTGTTGAATCCATGATCAATCTCCTCATACGCATTCGCGTCTAAAACATTATTCAATTGCCATTAGGCCATCTCTCCAATAGAGGGTCATCTCTGGCAAATTCGAAATCACTTTCGCAAGCCCTTCAACTCCCGGCCTCTTCCGTTTCATGCATTGGAAAGAAACTCGCGTACAGTTCCGGGGGCAACAAATCCTTCAGTTCGAATTCCTTGATCGCGGCTTCGATCTGTTCGGCGGCTGGCTGGTCCACCTCGATCCCATCGCTCTCAAGTTGCTCGATTAACAGGGCGGTCGACTTGTGGAGCGATCTGCACCACTGTTCACTAGCCAGGTCCGGCCAATAGGCGGCGGCGCTTAACCACTTCTGCCAATGCTCTACTACGTCTTCTCGATTTGACGCGTCCAGCACGGACTCGGCAATCAATCGTGCGCAATCGTCACGCGCCGCTGCATCAAGGCCAGCCCGAAGATGCTGGCAGGCGTAGTGGAGAAGTTCGGCATCCAGTGCCTGACATGCCTCCACGACCCCTGCGTCGTCCTGGTTCGCCACCCGCGCCAATTGCCGCAGTTGCTGCTGCTGGCGAGCGAGAATGTCGAGAAGCTGTGGATCACGAAGTTGCCAATCATGAAAATTGGTTTGCTTGAATCGGCCAAATTTGTTCATTTACATTCTCCTTATAGAAAGCCGATCCGGCGGCGCGACGTCGCGGATTGGCCCTTACCGTTAATCGGGAGTTCATCGCGGTTTTCGCGCAACGCTTGCGCAAGCGCCGTGCGTAAAACGTGTTTTGCTTCGCGCACACTCATGTTTGCGAGCACTGTTTTTGCCTGCATGCCAAGTTCTTCCGGGAATCGATTGGTCAGGCTGAACTCTGCGAGAAGCCCCGAATAAAGCCGTTGTGCCAGGTTGATCAGCTCGTTCTCGCTGGGCGCCTGGACTTCGAACTCAGTAAATCGTGATCGAAGTGCCGGATGGATTCTTTCGACATCATTGGCCGTTGAAATCCAGTTCGCCATGGAAGTATCGAGCGGCAACCACGGGACCGATTTGTCACAAAAAATCGCCGCCGACTTTTGCTCCAACAACTGATAAAGCGCCCCCAGCGGATCACCCCAGTTCGCTGGCGTTTTGTCGATCTCATCCAGGACGAACAACGGGTTTGCGTGCGTGTCCTGAACGATCTTTTTCCACACAATTCCGGGCTGACTGTTCGACCAATACTCCTCGCTGCCGCCGAGTTGTGCCGAAGCTTGCGACGATGACATGCTGATTACTTCCCGAGGAAGTGCAAGCAAATCCGCAAGCGTCAAGGCGAAGTCAGTTTTTCCGACGCCGGGCGCACCGTGCAGCAGAATGCGCAACCCGCACATTGCAGTGTTTTTCTGGCGGGCAAGCATTTCTTCACCGAGGATGTAATTCACTGCGCTTGAGAAATTGGGGTGGGTGGCGTGTAACCTCCCGATCGCCTCCGCCATTTCGGCCGATGCCGTGGCTCCGAGTAGTCGCATCGCTCCCCGTTCGCGAATAAGCGAGAAAATGCGTTCGTCGCGTTTCGATACATCACGATCTGCAACAAGTACTTCTCGCTTCTTCTTCGGAATGTTGAACACGGACACCATCCTCGTTCCGGATGTTCGGCAACTTGTCGAGCCGGTTTCAGAACGAATGCGCAGTGAAGCGATGAACTGCTGAAGGTTTTCCAGGCGACACTCTGGGCTGGTCGCGTTATCAGTGTTGTCGAGTGCAGGAGTCGTATTCATTTGCGCATCCCCCCTTGACGCTGGTCACGCTCAATCTGCCACTTCTCCTTGTAGACGCGGTCGTCGATCCGGCGCGGCAACGGCGCCAGAAATTCGTGAATCGCCTCGAAACTGGGAGATTGCTCGCCAATTTCACAACCGGAATCCGCAAATACAGCTTTTGCCCATTCGTCATTGAGCCAGTAGTACTCACGGCCGCGAATCGCATCCGTGGGAACAAATGATGTGGACATCACCAAATTCGTCGTGTGCGTATCGTCATCGAAATAGTGCCGGATAGCGCCGGCTCGCATCAGTCGCCGCCCCCAGTCCGACGAATCGGTTGAGCGCAACCAACATTCGGGCTCTTCTTCACGCAAGACAGGTCGGATTAGCAGATAGCGTCCCTTTCTGATCAGGATTTCCTGAAACTTGCGTTCCTGAAGTATCCGTAGAAACAGTTTTGCGTGGCATTTCGATAGCTCGGCAAATCCGACCGGATTGATCTGCGGCTGGTAGACCTTTGCTTTTTTAGGGCGAGGCAGGCTAAGCGTCTGAGCCGGTTCAAAACGATAGTTCTGCACGCGCTCGGGCAAATCGCGAATCACCTGATAGTCGGTCCTGCGGTGATGTGCAATGTTCTGGCAGAGGTCAACGACTTCCTCGACAAAATCACCAGCGAACCATTCCGTGTAGCCGTCCACCTGCTCTGAATAATGAAGGCGGAACGGCTCGAACACCGTGTGCAGCAAGCTTTCGACGTTATTCGTATCCACTTTTACAACGACCGAGCGTGCCAGATCGATGTCGGAATAGACACGTGACAGATCGACAATACGTCCGATCGGATCGACCGAGCGCCCGATCTTGAGCCGACTACGATCAGTCGTGGCGAGTGCGTAAATATGGGGTTGCCCGTTCGTTGAAAGACCGGAACCCTGAGTTGCTGAACTTACTTGACCAGATTGCATTTGCATTCTCCTATGATGTTTATCGGATTCATGTGACGCGTTTGCGCTTCACATGATGCATATTATGCACGTCTATTGCAGTCTGTCAAGTTCTTTTGATATATTTACGCTTCAAATGACGCGAGGTGCATATGCTCCGATTCCGACTCAAAGAATTACTAGCCGAGAAACAGTTCAATGACGGCCATGCGGTGACGCTAATCGCGGTCGCCGAAGCAACAGGAATTCACCGCATGACCCTGTCAAAGCTGGCCAATCACAAAGGCTACAATCCGTCTGCTGACGTGCTGGACAAGCTCTGCACGTATTTCAAGTGCAGAATTGAAGACTTGGTCGTTCATCTTCCTGATGACCCGCCAGCTTCTAGCGAAGCTTGAGGCTTAGCAGACGTTGCTTTCCACTAGTAAATTCCGGCCACTAACAGGCACGGTGGCAAGACATAGATCAATCTCAGGAATGTCATCGAAATAACATCGACATTCTGTGTGAGTGGCTAAGCTGCGCAAGGCAGCTATAGCAACCGTTGACGGTAGCTCGCACGTAAGGTCGATGTCGCACAGTTTTCTGCCGTTGGCGGGTTGAAAACCCTGAGGGGATGTTTATACAAATAGCCTCAGACGCCACACTACCAATAATTAGCAACCGCTTAATACGTATCTGCCAATGCCATTTGCGTGGATAATTGGAGCTCTCGGTATGTTTGGCTGATAAATGGGCAATAACCAAATAGAAGAGGTCTATCGTGTTGCCACCCGAAAGGATCTCGCAGAAACAGGGGGCGGGCACAATCAGAAGGGTGTCGACTTTCAGCGCGCCTGGGCCATAGAGCGCATGTTCGACCTTGAAAAATCCGGGGCCGCCGATTTTCTCTTTCTTTTCGAATCGATTCAGGATGTCGCCGAGCTTGATTCGCCAACCGAGCCGTCCTCCATTCGAATCTATCAAATCAAGAAAAAGGACCGCAAAGAATGGAGTTGGGCTGAGCTGACGAATCTGGTCGAACCCGGGAAAAAACGAAGAACCTCGAAAAATCCGCCCCCTGATATCAAAGATAGCCCAATCGGCAAGCTGTATTCCTCGGCCTTAGCGTTCAAAAAACTCAAGTGTTCCGGGAGGTTCATCTCGAACAACGGATGCGATCTGCCGTTGAACGGCGGAGGCAATGCCGCCACATCCCTCCCGTGCGACCTTTCGACACTGGACGCAACTCACTTGGACGCCTTGACCCTTGGCCTAGAAACTCTCCACGAAGCAGGCACACTGCCAGCCAATCCGGGCCTGATTCACGTGGAGAAGGTTCCAATGCACCCTGATCAGCCGACCAAACATCTCATCGGGGCAGTTGTTATATTTCTCAACGAGCGCAGCCCAAGACATGCAGGGCAAGCCCAAGCCTTGGTCGAGGCGTTGCTAGCCAAGGTCGGCCCTCTGGGGGCCAAAACCGATTCTTGCCCAAGTTTCGAAGAGCTCAAAAAAGAACGTGGCTACACCAGAGCGGAGTTTTCTGCGGCCCTGAGCAATCTGGAAGAACTTCCAGACTTGATGACGCTGCTTGAAGACTGGCTCGACAAGCTCGAATCGGAATGCGGTCTCGGGTTCATGGAGAAGGCGGCAGTCCGGGTTGCTGCCTCGAAAATCTTCCGACTCCAAGTGATGGGAGGCGAGGACCCCGTCGTCTCTTCAATGTTACTGGATATCGACGCTTGGCTTGATACCCACGCACCCGGCTCCTCGCTCAAAGCTTTTATCGATGAAGCCTCGGCGGACCTAGCCGATGCTCATTCCTCAATCCGCCCAGCGGATTTCAGCGCGCACTTCTTACTTCGAGCCTTGAAAAAATGCGTGGCCCAAACCTAAGAAAATTAGTCAGAAGCCTTCGGACGAAATCATATGAGAAACTTTCTATTCGAAAGTATTTGGATGCTCTCCCGGCGCGACCGGCGAGCCAGGCGGGTGGAATTCCACGAGAACAAAAACCTGATCTGCGGGCGGAACCACACGGGGAAGTCGAGTTTGGTCAAAACCATGTTCTTGACCTTGGGGGCCAAGCCGGAGGGAAAACTATCTCACTGGGATGAGGACACCGTTTCGCTAGTCGGCTTCCGTGTCGACAACCGAAGATTTCAAGCCCTTCACAGCTCTGGAATTCGCGCTTTATTTGAAGATGGCGTCCTTGTCGCCGCGACCTCCGAGCATTCGGAATGGAGCGCGGCTTTCGCCTCCGCTACAGGATTCAACCTTGTTCTCTTGGATAAGAAGGGGCAAAGCGTTCCAGCAGACCCCAAGTGCTTTTTCTTGCCCTTCTACATCAACCAGGACGGCAGCTGGCAAGCAAGTTGGAATACATTCACCGGCTTGCAGCAGTTCAGCAAACCGATGGGCTCGATTCTCGAATACTTTTCGGGCATCAAGCCTCCAGAATACTACCAGGCGAAAGCCAATAGGGACGCCGAACAACGCCTGCTCGACGATTTAAAAAAAGAGCGGGGCTTTCTCGATAAGGCTCGGGAACGATTCGGCAAGAAACTGCCTCTCTCAGGACCAAAAATCGACCCGGAGAACTTCGAGCGGGAAATCGTGCAGTTGACGCTCGAAATAACTGAACTCAATAAAAAACAAGAGAAGCTTCGTGCTCAATCGGTTTCCGAGCGCGAATTACTATCGAGCATCTATCTGCAAATCAATTTGGCGAACGAGGCGATTCGCGCTTATGACGGCGACGCCAAATATCTGCGCTCTGAGCCGAGGGAAGCCTTGGTTTGTCCCGTATGTAATGCCGAGCATTCCGATTCGTTCATGGATTTGCTCACCTATGCTGACGACGCTCGCTCGTTGAGGGAGATCACAGTCCGGCTCGAAAAGGACGGTCGAGACGTCGCAGTCAAACTCCAACATACGGTTGCTGAGATTGAAGCTCTCGAAAGTCAGTATCGACGCATATCCAACTTGCTCGACACTCGTCGTGGAGACCTTCAATTTCGGCAGGTCGTCGAAAGCCTTGGGGCAGAGCAAGCTTTTCAAGCTTTTGAGGAGGAGCGCTCGCTATTGGACGCAGAGATCGCCGTTCACTCCGATGAGGTCGGACGACTTAATGCAGAAATGGAAAAACTGACCAACACAAAGCATTCCAGCGCGATCTTGAAGCAGTATCGGCAAGCCTACGCGACCGCTCTCTTTAACCTGAATCTGCCAGACACGGGAAAAGCTCGCATTACGCTTACCAGCCGGCCCAACGACTCGGGAAGTGGTGGCCCTCGCGCGATCCTCGCTTACTACTCCGCCCTTTGGGAAGTCTGCTGCGGGAAGACCGGATCGTTCATGATGCCGCTCGTGATCGACTCTCCGAACCAACAAGGTCAGGACGACATCAATTTGCCTAAGGTAATCAAGTTCATCTCGGAGAGATTACCCGCCAGTGCTCAACTCATTCTAGGATCAGAAATCGACGCCGAGCACGATTTCGACAAAAAGATTGTGCTGGATTCACCTTACAAACTGCTTGAGGAACAGTTTTTTGAAGAGGCGGATGCGGAATTAAGTCCATTGGAAACCCTAATGTATCTGGGCTTGAAGTCGACCGAGAGTACCTAGATTTCTAAGGATGGCTATGCCAGGGTTTTTATTGCGATATTCCGATGTGACCGCAAATAGAGCAAGTGCAATCAATATCCACTGCATCCCAAACGGAACCTTTTTACACTGCGGTTTTATGAATGTTTCGAACGTGCCCATCAATACGGTGCTTACGATCCTCAGAAACTCTGTTGCTCTGCGTCAGTTCATTCAAAATGCCGCAATGCGCCGCCTCCTGCGTCTTGTTGCAGGTCTGGCGTAACTCTCTCAGATGTTGTTCCAATTGACGCAATTCACCAATCCTATCGGTGACATGCCGGATATGTTCGTCGAGTAGCGAATTGACCCCGCCGCAGTTTTCTTGCGGGGAGTCCTTGAACCGAAGCAGAACCCTGATTTCATCGAGGGTCATGTCCAGCTTGCGGCAATTGCGAATGAAGGAAAGTCGTTCGGAATGGTCCTCGCTGTAGATGCGGTAGTTGCCTTCGGTGCGACCTGCGACGGGCAATAGCCCCTCACGCTCGTAGTAGCGGATAGTTTCCACCTGAATGCCCGTGATGCGGGCGAGCTCACCTATTTTCATCGCTTTTCCGATGCTCCCTTGGGCCACGCAATATTCAACAGTTTACCGTGTCATTGTAGGCGCTTGACTCTATAGCCGCTACAGGGTTTTTAATGGTAGTCGTTAGGAGACTTCATGGCCCAATCTTTCCAACCAAATCAAACTCAGGTCGAATGCACCCCTTGCGGCTGCTCTGGTGGGTGTGCATCCACGGCACGCCAGACCGTTGAGCAAGTATCCGAAATTGCGAACGATGGGCAACGAATCGACACCTTCCATATTGAAAAAATGGATTGCCCGACCGAGGAGGGCCTTATCCGCAAGCGCCTGAGCGGCATGGCGGGGATTGTCGGCCTCGAATTCAACCTGATGCAGCGCAAGCTCACGGTTGGACACCTTCTCGATCCGGCGGACGTTGAGCGGGCATTGTTGGCTATCGGCATGAATGCAGTAGCCGAGACATCAACATCCGGCCTCAGCGAAGAGATTTCCAAGCCCGTAGTGAGTCGTCGCCAATGGGTTCTGATGAGCGTCGCCGGTCTGAGTGCCATGCTGGCCGAGGTGATCGCTTTTGCCACGAGGCAAGAGAATGCCTGGCCGGTGATTGTCCTGGCACTGCTATCGATTACCACCGGCGGATGGGCAACCTACAAAAAGGGCTGGATCGCCGTCAAGAACGGCATGCTGAACATCAATGCGCTGATGTCAATCGCCGTTACCGGCGCGCTTCTGATCGGCCAGTGGCCAGAAGCTGCGATGGTCATGTTTCTATTCGCACTGGCCGAGGTGATTGAGGCGCTGTCGCTGGATCGCGCCCGCAACGCCATCCGAGGGGTGCTGGCGATGACGCCCGAAACAGCCTCTGTCCAGAATAACGGCGAATGGATTGAGGTTTCCGCCAAAACCGTTTCCATCGGACAAGTGGTGCGCATCCGTCCGGGAGAGAGAATTCCCCTGGACGGCGTGCTCGCAAGCGGTCAGTCGGCGGTGAATCAGGCACCCATCACCGGCGAGAGCATCCCGGTCGTCAAATCGTTGGGCGATCCAGTCTTTGCCGGCACCATTAACGAGACAGGTTCGTTTACTTATCGAGTAACATCGGATGCGGGCCATTCGACGCTGGCGCGCATCATCAAAGCCGTTGAAGAAGCCCAGGGCAGCCGCGCGCCGACGCAGCGCTTCGTTGATCGGTTTGCACGCATCTATACCCCAGCGGTTTTCGCGATGGCGTTCGGTGTCATGCTGATTCCGCCCCTGTTCTTCGGCGCCGGTTGGCTGGATTGGATTTACAAGGCACTGGTGCTGTTGGTGATTGCCTGCCCCTGTGCCTTGGTCATCTCGACGCCGGTCACGATTGTCAGTGGTCTGGCTGCCGCCGCACGGCGTGGCATCTTGATCAAGGGTGGGGTTTATCTGGAACAGGGAAGTCAGTTGCAGGTGTTGGCGCTCGACAAGACTGGCACCATAACGCAGGGCAAACCCGTGGTCACCGATATCATTGCTATCGGCTCCGACGAACAAGGGGCCTTGCGCCTGGCAGCCAGCCTCGCGGTACGTTCCGATCATCCGGTTTCGGGTGCTGTCGCAAACTGTTGGAAGGAGAAATACGCTGCCCCCTTGGCGGAGATAGGCGATTTCGAAGCACTCGCCGGCAAAGGCGTAAAGGGACGTTTCGACGGCGAATGCTATTACTTGGGCAACCATCGCCTGTTGCACGAACTGGGGCTTTGCACCCAGGAAACCGAGGCCGCGCTCGAAAGGCTCGAATGGGAAGGCAAGACGGCTATTGCCATCGCCAGTTCTTCGACAATCTTGCTCGTGATTGGCGTTGCCGACACCGTGCGGGAAACCAGTCACCAAGCTGTGGCCGAATTGCGCTCTTTGGGTATTCGCACGGTCATGCTGACCGGTGACAACCAGCAAACCGCCAGCGTAATCGCCAGAAACGTCGGTATCGACGATGCTCGCGGCAATCTTTTACCCGAAGACAAACAACAGGCCGTAGCGGCCGAACTCTCTGCCCACGGCACGGTCGGGATGGTGGGCGATGGCATCAACGATGCGCCGGCTCTGGCCAAGGCCAGCATCGGCTTCGCCATGGGTGCCGCTGGCACCGACACTGCCATCGAAACCGCCGATGTCGCCCTGATGGACGACGATTTGCGCAAGATTCCGCAGTTTATCCGGCTGAGCCGTTATACCTGCATTATCCTCAAGCAAAACATTGTTCTGGCATTGGGCATAAAAGGTCTCTTCTTCGTTCTCGCTTTGCTCGGTATGGCCAGTCTTTGGACAGCGGTTTTTGCGGACATGGGAACCAGCCTGCTAGTCGTCGCTAACGGGCTAAGGCTACTGCGCAAATGAACGCCTATTTGCTCGCGATTCTGGGAGTTTTTGACATCATGCTGATCGGCGTCGCGACCAGAAAACTGCGCGAATCGCGATGGTAAAGACAAAGGCGGCAATGTAAAATTCATGCGAACCATTCTCAAAAACAATTTTCAACCCTGCGACTCCCGTCCACAATAATCGTCGTCAATGAATCGCTTTCTTCGCTTCCGTTCGCTGCTGGTGACGCTGCTGACTTTTTGTCTGCTCAACGCGTCGCTGTGGAGCTATGGTTCGGAGGTCATGGCGGATTTATTGTCCGATGAAATGTCAGTTGCTGTGATCGGCACCAACTCCAGCGATCACGAACATGCAGAGAAATTCTGCAACCACGGCTGTCATGCGCAGATACAACTGACTGGGCTTAACTCCAGCAGCATTTCTCTCCGTCTGGCGGACGCGACCCTCATTCCAAGTGCCGAGGGTTCTGTCGTTTTCCCGACTCAACCCCACGACGGCCCATTCCGCCCGCCCCGAAACTTCTTTCAAGCTTGAATCGACATCGTTCGTAAGCGGAGAGCTCTTGGTTCTCTGCTTCATCATTGCTTGAAAGGGTTCTCCCATGTTGTTCGTCACCCCTCTCGGGGCGCGCGGCTTGCTGCGTCGTCTCGGTTTCCTGGCGGGGCTGTTCCTTGCCTTGAACACGGCTCATGCGGCCGGTCCGTTGACCTTGAACGAGGCATGGCGCCTCGCGGAGTCGGCTAACCCGGTCCTTCGTGCCACGCTCGCCAGTCAAGATGCCGCCCAAGGCCAGCTGCAGGATGCGTCCGGTCTTCTTTACAACAATCCGCAGCTATCCACCGACCAAACCCGTCGCCGCGTACCGCAGGCCGGTCTGCCAGAAAATCGCTTCTACGAACGCACAATCGGTATTTCGCAAACTTTCGAGATTGCCGGCCAGGCAGGACACCGTCGCGAAGCGGCATCCCGAGAATTAGCCGCCGTGACTGAAAATATCGACGAGACGCGCCGCCAGATACGCGCCGAGGTCGAGCAACGCTTTTCCCGTGTTCTGATACTGCAGCGCCGGATCGATATCGAGCGCGAGGCCCTGACTTCCGTCAATGATGCCGCTAACGCAGTCAAGAAGCGCGTGGCGGCGGGCGAAGACAGCCGGCTCGACGGCAATCTGGCAACGGTGGAAGCGGAGCGTGGCCGCAACCAGCTCGCCGTTCTGGGAGAGCAACTTCTGCAGGCTCGTGCGGAACTCGCCGCAACCCTGCAATTACCCGCCAAATCGCTGCCGGAAGTTAGCGGCGAATTACGGGCAACGCCGCCGGATACGTCGCTTGATGCTTTGCTGGTTACCGCCAGCCAGCGCCCCTTGTTACGCGCCCTTGAACATCGAGAACAAGCGGCCCGTAGCCGGCTCGGTCTGGAACGCGCCTCTGTCTTTCCCGATGTGACGGTGGGTTTGAGTACCGGACAGGAAGCGCCTTACGAGACTCGCGAGAAATTCACGCGCCTGACGGTCTCGATTCCCTTGCCGCTGTTTCGACGCAACGCGGCTGGTATCGGCAAGGCGACCACCGAACTGACTCAGGCCGAGATCGAGCGTCAAAGCACTGAGCGCGATGTGCTGGCTCGGGTGCGCACCCTCTGGCAGCGTCTCGATAGCTTGCAGGCACGCGTCAAGCGCTTGTCGGATTCCGTGCTGCCGGCCCTCGACGAGAATCGGCGGCTGTCGGCGACTGCTTACCGGGCAGGCGAAATCGGCCTCCTGCAACTTCTGCTGGTCAACCGCCAGTTGCTCGATGCCCGGCGCGATTACCTCGATGCTGTCGGCGAATTTATCCAGACCCGCATCGATCTGGAGCAGACAGCCGGCTGGTCGGCTGTCCATGCCAATCTTTCTTCGGAGAAGAAACAATGACTCGAATTATCGCCATGGCTGCGCTGGCCATCACCATCGCGCTAGTCGGCTGCGGTCGTAGCGGCTCATCCACTGAGGCTAAACCTTCTCTGCAAAAAGCCGCAGCAGGGGAAAAAGAGGCCGCGCCGGAAGCTGGCCAAATCCGTTTAAGCGAAGAGGAAATCAAGACGGCGCATATCCGTACCGAAGAAGTCGGCGAGGCGGAGGTTCACCAGCGCATTGCGGTAACGGCAACCATTCAGGCCAATCAGGATCGGCTGGCCCACGTCGCGCCGCGTGTACCGGGGCGCATTGTCAGTATCGCCGCCAAATTGGGCGACCGGGTCAAGGCCGGTCAGCCGCTTGCCAGCCTCGATAGCATCGAGATAGGAGAGGCACATTCGGCTTATCTGCAGGCCGAGAGCCAGTTCAAGGTGGCACAAGCCGATTTCGAGCGTGCCGAGAAACTCCATGCGGAACAGATCGTGCCGCAGAAGGACTATCTGCGTAGCCGTGCCGAATATGAAAAATCCCGCGCCAATTACCGCGCGGCAAGCGACAAGCTGCGGTTGATGGGCGTCAAGCCTGCCGCGTCGGATAGTGCGGTATCGGTTTTTCCGGTGAGCGCCCCGTTCGCCGGCCAGGTGATCGAGAAAAAAGCGGTGCTCGGCGAGCTTGCTCAACCCGACAAATTCCTGTTTACGGTGGCCGATCTGTCAGTGGTTTGGATCGAGGCCAGCCTGTTCGAGAAGGATTTGGGCAAGGTCAAGACCGGTGCCAGCGTCGGGGTGACGGTGGCAGCCTATCCCGACACGGTCTTTATCGGTCGGCTGACCTATATCAGCAGCGTCATGGACAAGGAAAGCCGCACGGTCAAGGCGCGGGTGGAAGTGCCCAATGCCGATGGTCGGTTGAAGCCTGACATGTTTGCCACGGCCGCAATCGACACTGGATCGGCTAGCAAGGCGCTGACCGTACCGGTAAGCGCGGTGCTTTTGATCGAAGGCAAGAAGGTTGTCTTTGTGCGCGAAAAGGAAGGGTTCGAGAAACGGGAAGTCGATCTCGGCGACAACCTGGGGGGACGCGTTGTGGTCAAGGGCGGCATCGAAGACGGTGAGTCGGTGGTGGTCGAGGGAGGCTATGCGCTCAAGGCGCGGCTATTGAAATCCAAAATTGGCGATCACGACTAGGAAACCATCATGCTTAACAAGATTGTCGATATTTCCCTGCGCTACAAGCTGCTGGTTCTGGTGGCGCTCACCTTGATCGTCCTGCTCGGGGTGCGAGCCTGGCAGCGTCTGCCGCTGGACGCCTTCCCCGACGTCACCCCAGTCCAAGTCAATATTTATACCGAATCGCCGGGCCTGGCGGCCGAGGACGTGGAAAAACTGGTCACTTTCCCGGTCGAATCCGTCCTGGCCGGTTTGCCCAAGGTGGAGGCAATCCGCTCCACCTCCATCTTCGGTCTCTCCTTCGTCAGCGTCTATTTCAAAGACGACATGGACATTTACTTCGCCCGTCGTCTGGTCGGAGAAAAGCTTGTCGAAGCCAAATCCCGTATTCCCGAAGGTTACGGCGAACCCGTCCTCGGGCCGAATGCCGCCGGCCTCGGGCAGGTGTTCTGGTACACGCTGGAGGCGATGGACGACAAGCTCTCCGGCATGGACCTGCGTACCGCGCAGGACTGGGGTGTGCGCATGATCCTGCGCACCGCGCCAGGGGTAGATGACGTGACTTCCTGGGGCGGCGACGAAAAGCAGTTTCAGGTACTCATCGATCCGCGCCGGCTGATCAAATACGGACTCGGTTACAAGGAAGTAATGACCGCCATCGCCGCCAACAACAGGCAGGTGGGTGGGCAGTACATCAATCTCCAGCGCGAGCAGTATCTGGTGCGTGGCTTGGGTCTGGTGGCCAACGCCGAGGATATTGGCGGCATTCTGGTCGTTCAGCGGGAAGGTACCCCGATCTACGTGCGGGACGTCGCCGACATTCGCCCGGCTCCGGCGCTGCGTACCGGCGCGGTGACCAAGGACGGCAAGGAAGTGGTGATGGGCATGGCCTTGGCACGCACCGGCGAGAATGCCCAGCAGGTGGTCGAAGCCGTTCGCGAGAAAGCCGTCACGGCACAGAAGACTCTGCCACCCAATGTCAAATTCGATGTGGCGTATGACCGCACCGAACTGATCGGCAAAGCGATTTCGATGGCTAGCGGCGCCATGCTGGAAGGCGCCGCGCTGGTTGTTCTGGTGCTATTCCTGTTCCTTGGCGAAGTACGCTCGGCGCTGATCGTGGTGGTCGCCATTCCCGCCGCCTGGCTGATTGCCTTTCTTCTCATGGATCAAACCGGCGCCAGCGCCAACTTGATGTCGCTGGGGGGGTTGATCATCGCACTAGGCATGACCATCGACGGGCCGGTGGTGCTGGTGGAGAATGCCTTCCGGCTACTGTCCCATCATGCCGGCAAATCGGTCAGCCGAACGGCGGTGGTTCTCGAAGCCGCCCGTGAAGTGATGAATCCGGTGGCTTTCGGCGCCATCATCATCATCGTCGTCTTTTTGCCTCTGTTTGCCCTGACCGGCATCGAAGGCAAACTGTTCAAGCCGCTGGCGATCAACATGACCTTCGCCATGGTCGGTTCGTTGATCCTCACCGTCACGCTGATGCCGGTACTCGCCGCCTTGGCGCTGCGCCCGAAAAAAGAGGAAGACCCCTGGCTGGTACGCTGGCTCAAACCGCGCTTTGAACCATTACTACTGTGGGCGCTGACCAACAAGCGGCGCGTCATGATGATTACGGGCGGATTGCTGGTCGCGGCGCTCGCCCTCTTTCCTTTTCTTGGCAAGGAGTTCATGCCTACCCTGGAGGAGCAAGGGATCATGTTCCGGGTGACCAGCATTCCCTCGACCTCGCTGGAAGAATCAATCGCCGTTTCACAACGCATCGAGGAAGCCATCAAGACATTCCCTCAGGTAGACCATTCGATTGCCATGATCGGGCGTGCCGAAAAAGGCGAAACGGCGGATGTGAATTACATGGAAATCCTGGTCAAGCTGAAGTCTCGCGACACCTGGCCGGAACGGATGTCCTATCGGGAGTTATCCGGCAAGATGCAGGAACATCTGGAAAAGGAGATACCGACAGCAGTCCTGGCGGCGACCCAGCCGATTCAGATGCGGGTGGAGGAACTGATTTCCGGCGTGCGGGCAACCCTAGCCTTGAAACTCTACGGCGAAGACCTGGCGACACTGGATCGTTTGGCGGCAGAGGCCAAGGAAATTGTCGAGAAAGTGCCTGGCGCTAGCGATGTGGCGCTGGAAGCCAATCAAGGCAAGCCGCAGATGATCGTCAAGGTCAATCGACCGGAAGCGGCGCGCTACGGCATCAATGCCGATGACGTGCTCGATGTCGTGCAGGCCGGTATCGGTGGCAAGGCCGTCAGTACCTTGATCGACGGGGTGCGTCGCTACGACATTCAGGTCTGGCTGCCGCCCGAGTTCCGCAACAGCGTCGAGGCGGTGAGCGCCATCCCGATCCGCACCGCGAGCGGTGCGCTGGTGCCCCTGTCGCGGGTGGCAACCATCGAGTTGACCGAGGGCTACTCCTTCGTGCGCCGCGAGCAATTGCAGCGTTATGCGGTGTTGCAACTGGATGTCAAAGGGCGCGACGTGGATGGCTTCGTCCGCGAGGCCGATGCGCGGCTCAAGACGCAGTTGAAGCTGCCCGCCGGCTACTGGCAGGAATGGGGGGGTGCCTTCGAGAATCAGCAGCGGGCCATGGCCAAGCTGGCGGTCATCTTGCCATTGACCATTGGACTGATCTTCATCCTGCTCTACACGGCATTCAACTCGGTGCGCTACGCCACGCTCATCATCGCCAATGTGCCATTTGCTGCTATCGGGGGGATTTTTTCGCTCTTTGTCAGCGGCCAGTATTTGTCCGTGCCGGCGGCGGTCGGTTTTATCGCCGTCTTCGGCGTCGCCATGTTGAATGGCATCGTGCTGATTTCCTTTCTCAACAGTCTGCGTGAGCAAGGCATGGGCATTCGGGAAACTGTACTGCAAGGGGCGGTGCTGCGATTACGGCCGGTATTGATGACAGCGCTGGTGGAGATTCTTGGGTTGATTCCCTTCCTGCTGGCTACAGGAGTTGGTTCCGAGGTGCTGCGCCCGCTGGCGACCGTTGTGGTCGGTGGGCTCGTTTCATCAACGGCGCTGACCTTGTTCATTCTGCCGCTGGTTTACGAGTGGATGGAGAACAAGGCCGAACGCCGCATGGCGGCAGGCTGAAAATAAAATGGAGATAAATGTGAAAGTTCTTTTCGCCCGAATGATTTTTGTTTTATTCGCCGTGGCCTTGGCCGGTTGTGCCGGGCAAACGCGTAGCCTCATTCCCGAAGATAGTGACCCTTTCCTGACAACGGGGCTATTCAAGCACGATGGACTGGTGGGAGATTTAATGCTTCTGGAGTTCGAGGGCAAGCGCTTTGAAGCACGTGGCTTTGCCATCCAACAGAATCAGAGCCTGAACGAACTGCGACGGCGATTCGGTGGCGGCAAGCACTATGACAAGATCGAATCCGGAGTCGATACCGATCACTACGAATACTCTGCCCAACCGGAACTGCACGCGGCGGATGGCACAACCCTGCGGTGCCGCATGACTTGGCAAATGAATATTTCGCCCAAGGGGTATTGCGTCACGACAGCAGGGGTTCGCCTCTATTTTCGCTTTGAGTAAAGCGGGCTAACTTAAGGAAATACACCATGAAGGAAATCAAGGCATTCATCCATCCGCATCGTGCTGCCGCAGTTATCCAGGCTCTCCGGAACTCCGGCTTGTGCGATACGGAAGCGGGGCCGGCATGCTGTCACATCGCCGTATCCCAAGTGCAATGCGTGCAGGGCGCCTCGGAAGTCGCACAACAGCACTACTCCGTCGAACTGGGCGAACCGGTAGTGCAGCAAATCAAACTCGAACTGGTCTGTAGTGACGATGCGGCGGATGCTCTGGTCGATTTGATTACGCGCATCGGACATGCAGAGCGCGATTGTTCGGGGTGGGTACAGGTAGTGACGCTGGAAAGACGCGAACCCATTGCCTGATGGCGAATGGAGCTACGTTTTGTTGATCAATATCCCAAGATGGCAATAGGAACAATGATGAAAAATTTGATGTTATCGGTGCTGCTGGTCCTGCTCGCAGGCTGTGCCACGAATATTACTTTGTTGGACACACAGAACGGTTCCGCCACAGGAACTGGTTTTCTGCAGGCGCGCTTGATTGAACCATATCGGATCGAGATCGAACTCGATGGCAAGCGCTATGCGGGCGACTGGACCACCCTCCCGTGTGACAAGGAAACCTGCCTGAGCAAGTACAAACTGGTTGCCAAGGCACATGAGCGACATCTCAAAGTCGGGCAAGCGACATTGACTGCCAACGACGGTTCACGATTGAGTTGCGAATGGGTAGCACACCTCCCAAAAGTCGATGGGACATGTCGAACGCCGGAAGGGAAGGTTTTTGAGTTAAGAGGAGCGGAATAAATATAGATAAACGGTGATCACAAGCACGGATGCACGAATTGTGAACGTATCGTGAGCAATCCGCTGCTCAATGTTCGTGCCGATGGTAGGCATCCGGGAAATGCTGGTGCGAATGATGTAACTGAGCGTGCCGGTGAGAGTGGCTATGCGACGCGACATCCACATCATGTGAATGTGGATGATGCTCATCATGCGTGTGCTCGTGGTCATGCTCCAACGCGTCGTGCATGTGCAGATGCTCATGATGTTCGCTCAGGTGCAACCAGAGGCCAAAAGCCATCAATGCCCCGGCAATCAACAAACTCGGCGTCAGCGACTCTCCCAGAAGTAGCGCCAGAATCATGCCGGCAAACGGGGCCACCGAAAAATACGCTCCGGTGCGCGCCGTGCCCAGATGACGCAGGCCGACTACGAACAAAGCCAAGCTGACGCCATAGGCAAGAAAGCCGACCACCATCGCCGCAGCAAGATTTGGTAGCGGCGGCAGGCTGGCGCCAAGCAATAAGGCCAGAACAAGATTGACTGCTCCGGCGACCAAGCCTTTGATAGAGGCGATCCAAGCAGCGTCCGTCAGCGAAACCTTGCGCGTCAGATTGTTGTCGGTGCCCCAGGCGAGGCAGGCCCCGAGCACAGCCAGCGCAGGCCACCAGGCATCGAAGCGAATCTCGCCCGGCCAACTCAGAACAATGGCCCCGGCAATGATGGCCAGCATGCCGAGCGCAATACGCCGGTCGACGTTTTCCTTAAAGGCAAACCACGCCAACAAGGCGGTAAACACGCTTTCCGCATTCAGCAGCAAGGATGCACCGGACGCCGGCATGCCCATCAGTCCCAGCATGAGCAGCACAGGTGCGACAACGCCTCCGCTCACAATGGCACCTGCAAACCACATGGCTTCATGGCGCGGCAATTTCACCGCAGGCGCCTTGATCAACCAACGATAGAGCGTCAGCCCCATGCCTGATCCAAGGTAGAGCAGACCGGCCAGCATCCAAGGGGTGACCGAATCGAGCAGCAGTTTCGCCAAGGGTGTTCCGGCGCCAAATAACAAGGCAGCACCAAGCGCGGCGGCGACGCCGGTATGACGAAGTGCGTCAGTTAGTCGCATTTACTGTCTTTCTTTTAGCTGCATTTCTGGGTTTGTTGCACTGATCAATTCGCGCAAGATACCGCAGTTTGCTACGGTTTGCGGGGCCGCGCAGTAACTGCGCAGGGCGGTCAATGGCCGTTCTAGCGCACACAGACTCTCGGTCCGGGTAGCCATTCATTCGGTACAGCGCCAGTCGGGTTAGGTGCGGGGTTTCTCATCCTCAGGTATGTCTTTTCGTTTTGGCGGGTTGTGTCGATAGAGTTCACGGACAGGGCGGGCTCCGAGCATTTTGTCTGGGGCAACAGATTGCCCCGATGCCTGCATGGCGTTCGCATAGTGCTGGCTGGTTTCGTCGCTCAGGTGTCCCATTCCTACTGCCAGTTGCTGGCGCGATACCTCTGATGATTTCACGTCTGCTGTAAATGAGTGTCGCAGGCAATAGCAGGTCACGGATTTCCGTCGATTCGGCCATTCTCGTCGCGCCGAATCGCGAATAGCGTTGCTGAACGTGTTGGGCTTGTCGATGCGAACAGAGAGAGCCCCTCCTGCCTGCATAACCTCTCTGACCATTTCTCCAACCAGTCCGGATCGAGGCAAATCCCAAATCAACTCTCGCCACGGTTGGCCGGAATGCTCTGTTACTTTTTTGCCTTGTATTTGAGCAATCAATTGATCATTTTCGATTCGAAAGAGGATGGATTGTTGCAATTCGGCGGGACGGCAACCTGTGATCGCAGCCGCTAAGAAAGGTAGGTGATATTTCACCATCCGCTTCGCCAATCGTTCCCGCCAGTCTTGTGGCAAGCCTGGTAAATCCTGTTTCTTACTATGCTTTCGTTGTCGGTTTTCGACTGGGATCGGGCATCCGGAGGGAAGGGAACTCATCAACGAAAAATAAAATTCAATGCCATCTATCGCACTGGACCATTGATCAAACAGAACCTCGTTTGTCCCCTCGGTTCGCATGAGGCGCTGTAATTTGTCTTGCTCCGAAAGTAGCGTGGTTAACTGGTAACGAGCGACATCAACTAATGCTGCCCTGCGTTTGAACCAGGTCCGTACTTTTCTCGTGTCGGCGGCACGGCACAATACTTCAGCAACAGATTGGGCTCCTGCTAATAGACGTGCGGCGACTTTTCCATAGTCTTCAATGGTTGAGCCAGAGCAAGCACTCTTTGCGGGGTTTTCGGCCAACCAGGCTCTTGCGATTTTGATGGAAACGTAGGGGTCGTTAGCGCTCATTGACTACTCCCGAAGTGTCCCGGCTACTACGCAGCCGGGGGAAGCGGCATGCTGGCGGGAAACAGGCGAACTGCGTTCCCCCGTTACCCACCAACATGCCACATTCTTCAGGGTGCCCTGAAGAATGTGTTTTGGTTGATGTGATGTTCAAAGAATGAGTCAAGGTTTTCCCTGCGTATCTGCTAAACGGCCCGCTTACTAAAATGTCGCTTGTTCGGCCAGAAAGAGAAATGATGCTGGTCGTTATCCAGTGTTGATTCCGCTTTCATCGCGATTCGGCAGAATCGAGAGCGAGCATTTGTCTGGCGGGTTCTGCCTTGGGGCAAAAAGCACAACATTGCTGATTTTTGGTGTGCCGTACGGCTGAGAAGGTTTGCCAAGTCGCAAGATTGCGTCCGAAATTTTTTCAAGCGACGGCCGCAAATGTTCTAGCTGGACATAGTCGGAATGAACCTTGGTTGCCCCATCGCCGATCTTATGCAATGACAATAACATTGCCGAAAATACATCAACGCCGGCTGCTCCAGCTGCTACCGAACAAAATGTTCGTCGAAAATCATGGTGTGTTATTGGTCGCCCCTTCTGGTTGCAAACGCTTGACTCACCGGCCAATACTCTTTTTTTGCCCATGACTGGTTTACCCCGTTTCCCGAAACGAAGTTTCCCGTCGCGGTCTTTTAGCTGATAGGGTATCCGATCAATTGTGCCGCCGCCTGCTACCCACAGCCAGTCGAGATAAGTGTCGTGATAGCGAAGTGGTTTGGATACATCGAGATGATGTGGAAAAACATATAAAGCCTCACCTGCCGTGGCTTTTCTACGGCGAAGAATCGTGATCACGTAATTTGAAAGTGGTAAGGCTTCACTTTCATCTGCACGTCCTTTCGCCTTCGTTAGATCAAGCTGTTTTTCATGCAGTTTGATTAAGTCCCACCGCAATGTCTTGACGGATTCGGCGCGCAACCCCGTGAATATTGAAATGGCGAGAAAGTCTGCAGCGTCTTCATCCATCTTCTCAAGCGCTTCAAAAAATGCCGGAAAGCGGCTCGGTGGTAGATGGGTTCTTCGAACAACCGGCTCGTGACCGTCAAGTCTTAACACTTTTCTCGCGGGATTGTGGTCGAAAAGGCGGGCTCCGACTTTTTCTTCAAAATGGCGAATGAGTGTGCCAATGTTAATTATTAACCGATCGGCGACGGATGGTCCGCTAGCGTCAATGATGGTCTCGTGAATTTCATCGAGTTCCTCATATCCCAGCAAACGGAGCGGCTTATCAAGCCAATCACAAAAATGCCTCGAAATTTCGCGTTTCATGTCATCGGCAGTTTTTTGCAGAATGCTGCGTTTTCTTCCCGGTTTTACGCGAACTGATGTGTAGTGATTCAGTACCTCTTGAAGGCTGGAGTCCAGACGCTTTTCGTCAAGCTTCTTTTGCTCTTCGACTGCGTTTTGTTCGGCCGGAGTCAGTCCGGTTTCATGCATAGAACGAAGGATGGACTGCGCGCGGAGACGGGCATCTTCGAGACTGATCTCGCCAAGCGCGGCGATATGAATGAATTGCGGTGATCCGGCGCGATTGAAAGCTTTAAAAGCCTTTTGTCCAGAAGACGTGACCCGCACTGCCAAAGCAGGACAGTTGCTGTCGTAGTAGTGAACATGTGCCTTTCCGGCACATTGCGATAATTTTTCCAACCAAGTGTCGGAAAAAGGGTAGTGGTTTTTGCTGCGTTTCATAAAACACCTCTCGTGAGAATGGAGAAAGGTGCTCGGTGGTCCTTATCTGACTTTTCCGGTAAACTAAAGTCTGGCTAAAGTCTCAGCATTTGAAAACGGTTAGTTAAAAACAATGAAATACGTATCGATGATATTGACTTGATGCGATTTTTATCAAAACAATCAAGAACTTCCGGCACGAACTTATTGTAAATAACTAATTGTTGCTTTCAAAGCTATTGCACTCATAATCCTTTGGTCCAGGGTTCGAGCCCCTGCGGGCCCACCAAATAAATCAATGGCTTGCGAGAAATCGCAGGCCATTTTTCTTTAGAAATTTGTTTTTAGTAGCCTATTAGAAGGCAATAATCGAGGCGTTTTGGTCGTCAACTTTTCGGCCTGAGCTGACCGTGGGACTGCTGTCGGTGTTGGGCAGCAATGTGCCGGTTACTTGCCGCTCAGGTGGAAATGCATCTGAACGGTAGCTTAGCTATCTGGCGAATAGTTGCTCCCGACCCTAAGCTGTACTTGGGGTGATGGAAAAGCGGACGCTCAACGTTTGACATGAGAGGCGCTTGAGGGCCAAAGTGTCCTATCGACGAAAGGGTCAGCCTGTAGGCCGAGCTGGCACATGCTGCACCCACTGACTAATGATTAGTTTGAGAGCGGCCGCTCGGGCGGCAACGGCACCTGGTTCATTGAAGTTGACACAAGCGCGATCCGGACCGAGCCATTGAAGCAGGCTTTCAGGGTCTTCGATGGCACTGCGGGAGATCGAACTTTTCTTCGCACCGAGGTGCAGTATGAGTTGAAGCGGAACCTTTCCGTTCAGACGCATGGTGGCGAAGTGCTCACCCGTATAGAAACTGGGCGCATTCCACTTTACCTCTTCTCGAATTTGGCCCGACGCCGCGAGTACCACTTGCCGCAACGTCTCAACTTCCGCACGCAGCGGCTTGGCCAGTTCAGCGATGTATGCCTCCACAGATGTTCCAGACGAAGACTTTCGGGTCGCCATATGCACTCCTGAGCAGGCTAACGTTCGACATGAGCGGCAGCTGGAGGCGTGCGAAGCCCGCTGAAAGCTGTCCGCTCGATGGAGGGGTTAGGCCACGGGGCCAAAGACTCGCTCATAGATCTGACTTTGATACTCATCGTGAAGGCACTCGGCCTCAGGCAGATTTAGTTGCACCTGCTTCGCATCTTGCACCGCAAAGAGCTCGAATTCAGTGGAATTCTCAGGCGTGCGAACCCCGTCGAGTACGCACAAGGTGCCGAACAGCGATGCATGAACGGCAAGCTCCACTACTTGACGCAGGCGAACTTGATCCGCCGCCGACAAGGCTTGATACCAGGCACTTAGCTCAAGAAACCGCTTCGAGGGGCGACGACCGCTGGGCCCGCGCTCGAGCGTTGTAAGCGTGTCTGCCACGCTGGCCTCATGGACAACCTGAACCAGGCCGGCGACGAAATGCTTGGGAGTCATTGAGTGGCCTGACAGTGTTTACACGGACACAGGGGTTCGTATAACAATTGATATTGTTGACGCGGGATCGGCTGTTCAAAGCGCATTGCTGTTAGTGACTTAGAGTTCTGGCTGTCAGTATAACAAATCAATATACCGAACGAGTACGAGAGAGCTATGGCAGCTTTCGGGCAACATCCTCGTAGGGCCGCTCTTGGCCGGCAGTGCTCGTTCACCTTGAAGCCAGAAAGCGGCTGCAGGGCAAGGTTATCTTCGCGGCCAATCGGCAATTGTCGTTCGCCAAGTTATAGTTGAAGCCCGCCACTCTTCTGAGCACTTGCCATGGTCACTGTACTCGTCGCCCTCGTTCTTCTTTTTGCCGGCGTGGCGGCTATCTATCTGCTACTGAAGAATATGGGTGAAAATGGAATCGACATTGCTGCGCCAGGGAGTTGCAAGCGGGGCCGTTGCGGTGTTCCGAGCCATCCGCCGCCTGAGGAAGCGGAAGAAATTTCCCTACAGGCTGCAGATGTGGGTGATCAGAGCAAAGCGAATTCCTGAAGGGCAACTTTGGGATACCGCTGCCTACTCACCCAATCGGCCAACACGAGACGGCTGCCCTCGCGCTATGACAAAAAGGTCCGAACTTGGTGCTGACGGTGGCGTCAGCATCGCCTTAATTACACACTCTGCCATTGGCCGACCGCTGCTGTTACATCTGAATTTCCACGATGCGGAACACACCATGCCTCGTTGTGTTCCCGTGCGTTGCGAAACGCCTCGCCAATCGACTGTCCTAGCGTCGTGCCATGCATAGTTGTCCTTTGAGCGGCTATTAACGGTCGATTCCGCATTTGACGCAATTCAATACGCAGAATGTACCGTTCGTCGCAGCATCATGTTCGAAGCTGGCTAAGAGGGTATTCTCCAGCGCTAAGTCTTAAGACGGAAACCTGCCATGCTACGTACGCTTTCCCGCCTAGCTCTCCTGTGCCTGCTGTGTCTGCTCGGCCATGTGCCCGCCTCCGCCGCTGTCGGCGACACGGCGGCGCAGACCGTGAGTACTACAGTTGCGGCCTTCAATCCTACCGACGCCACCGATGCTTTCATGGCACGCTTGACCGGCCCCGCTCGTGCGAAATCCGATGCATATGCCGAAGGTGGCTACTGGTTGCAGTTCTGGAATCTGCTGTTAGGAGTCGCCATTTCCGCGCTTCTGCTGTTAACCGGATGGTCCGCGCGAATCCGCGATTTCGCGGAACGCAGGACTGGCAGGCGCAACCTGCAGGTGCTGATTTATGCGCTGTGCTTTATCATGCTGACGGCGGTGCTGAGCTTTCCTTTGATGATCTATGAAGAATTTTTCCGTGAACACCAATACGGTCTATCAAATCTGAGCTTTGCGGACTGGTTCGCCGAGTCATTTACAGCTTTGATGGTCAATCTCGTGCTGATGGGGGCCGCCATTACCGGCCTCTACGCCATTCTGCGTCGGGTGCCAGGTAGTTGGTGGGCCTGGGGAAGTCTCGCCAGTGGCGGCTTCATTGCGTTCATGATGATGATCAACCCGGTCTTCATCAAGCCCTTGTTCAACGACTACAAGCCTCTTCCCGACGGCGAGATACGTAGCGCGATCATGTCACTGGCGCGGGCTAACGGAATCCCCGCGGACGACGTCTATGTATTCGATGCCTCGAAGCAGACCAAGCGGATTAGCGCCAACGTCAGTGGCCTGTTCGGCACAACTCGCATTGCACTGAATGATAACTTGCTGAATCGTACGTCGCTGCCAGAGATTCGAGCAGTCATGGCGCACGAAATGGGGCATTACGTGCTAAACCATGGTCTCAAGCACGCCATCGCTTTTAGCATGCTGATACTCGGCGGCTTCCTCTTCGTGCGATATAGCTGGAACTGGACTGCGGCCCGCTGGGGAACACGGGCTGGGGTGAGAGACATCACCGACCCCGCTGGCTTGCCGTTACTGTCAGCGCTGCTCGCTGTCTTCTTATTCGTCGCCACACCAGTGAGCAACTTGATCATTCGTACCGGTGAAATCGAAGCCGATCTTTACGGCCTTAATGCGTCGCGTGAGCCGGATGGTTTCGCAGAGGCCATCTTCAAACTGGCGGAATACCGCAAGCTACAACCCGGGCCAGTTGAGGAATTCGTCTATTACCACCACCCAAGCGGTTACAGCCGGATACTCACCGCCATGCGGTGGAAAGCGGAGAACCTTCAATAGCCAGCGGATCGTTCTGCCGTAATGCCGATCGGCATTGCGATAGACAAGCAACACTGGGGCCTTGCAAGTGCGTCGAGGCAAGTCCCGCAACTTGAAGGATCTCTGTTCTGCAGAACGGCATGGTGCTCTAGGTTCGGCTGCTCCACATGGTGAGTCTCACCGTGACCGGCCGTTTCGAGGCGATAGCTGTCATAGCCAAGCGTAAGCCCACGGACTGCTGAGGGTCGATAGTACGTATTCGCCAGATAGGAAAGCTGCCATTCCCAGCGCATCAGGGCTGAACGGCGGCTAACCAGCGGATTGCTGACCGATAACACATATGTGGCCAATGACCGTTTTGGCCGAGAATCAGACTGACCTACCCCCCACAGTCCATACCACGGTTAGTAGAGAAGTACGCCAAGGGTCTACAATGAACACTTTCCCGCCCCTTATCGAGCCTCTGTGAAATTCCTGCTGCTAGCGTTTTTTATCGCGCTGATCTGGTTATTGCTTCGCCCGCGTATGCGCCAGCCAAAGCCAAAGCCAGAGGCGCGGCCAGACGAGAAGATGGTGGTTTGCGCGCACTGTGGCGTGTTCTTGCCCGTTTCAGACGCTTTGCCGGATGGTGACGCGCATTACTGTTCCGACGCGCATCGCCGCGCGGGGCGGGGCGGGGCGTGAAGAACTGGCTTTCCCAGACCTGGGAGCCGGACTGGCGGTCGTTTCGCTATTTCAATATCTACCGCCTGATCGTCGCGGCGGTCTTGCTTCTGTCGTTTCTGATGCCGCTGGGTTGGAGCGGCATGCATCGCCTACCCGTCGGCAATTTGTTGCAAATTGAGGGGCTGCTGGGGGCGTATCTGCTGCTGGTGGGCGGCGGTGCGGCCGTCTCAGCGTATTGGCCGCATCGCTTCAACCTGCAACTCACGGCGCATGTGCTGCTCGATGTGGCTACCGTGACCCTGCTGATGTATCCGCTTGGCGGCGTGGCCAGCGGCATCGGCATCGTGCTGATGGTTTCGCTGGCGGCGGCGAGCCTGGTGGCGCAGGGGCGGCTGGTATTGTTTTATGCCGCGATGGCGACGCTGGCGGTATTGGCGATGCAGTTTCTCGGCATTCTGCATGAGCGCTTCGATTCCCAGACTGTGGTGCAGGCAGGGTTACTATCGGCGGGATATTTCGCCACGGCCATTCTGGCCCGCCTGCTCGGCCAGCGCGCCATGATGCAGGAAGAGCTGGCGCGCCGGCGCGGTGTCGCGCTGGAGAACCAGATGCGGATCGGCGGACGGATCATCGAGCGGATGCAGGGCGGCGTGCTGGTGGTCGGCCGCAACGGCGCCATGTTGCGCCACAATCCGGGTGCCGCGCAGTTGCTCTCGACGCCGGAATCGGACGGTGCTCCACTGGCGGCCTTTGTGCCTTCGCTGGCGCTGGCTTTCGCGCGCTGGCAGCGTGGCGAACTGAGCGGCGACTTCGACTTTGTGGGGCCGACGGGCAAGCCCTTGCGCGCACGCTTCGAGTCGACCGATAGTTCGGATGGTGAGGCGCTGGTCTTTGTCGAGGACATCGGCCGCGTGCGCACGCAGGCACGGGAGCTCAAGCTGGCGTCGCTGGGCAGGCTGACCGCCAGTATCGCGCACGAGGTTCGCAACCCGCTGGCGGCGATCAGCCATGCTTCCGACCTGTTGCACGAAGAAAGGCGGGGTGAGATGCAGGAGCGGCTGCTCCGCATTCTGCATGACAACGTTTTTCGGCTGGATCGCATCGTGCAGGATATTCTCCAGCTCGGCAGAAGCGAAGGCGGCCAGCCGGAAGAGATAGCGCTGAAGCCGTTCCTGCGCGATTTTGTCGAGGAGTTCAAGGCCGTCAAACGTCTGGCCGAGGATGCCGTCGAGATCGATTGCGAGGGGGCGACGTTCTGGTTCGACCGCTCGCAACTCTTGCAGGTGATGTGGAACCTGGCGGGCAACGCCGCCCGGCACAGCACCCAGAAGGCCGGGTGCGTGCGCCTGTCGGTGGTGACGGGTGACGACGGGCGAGTAGAATTGCACGTCATGGACGATGGCGCCGGGGTGCCGGATGAAGTCCGGGAGCAGATTTTCGAGCCCTTTTTCACCACGCGCCATCACGGCACCGGGTTGGGGCTGTTCATCGCCCGCGAGCTGTGCGAGGGCAATAGTGCCAGCCTTGAGCTGGTGCCGGATAGCGGGGGGCATTTTGTGATTGTCGGGAGGAGCGCGTGCCAAATCGCAACGAACAAAGGCGGGCTCGCGGCGAATTGAGCCGCGTGCTGGTGATCGACGACGAACCCGACATCCGGGAACTGATCGACCTCACCTTGTCGCGCATGGGGCTGGCGGCGCACTGTGTCGGCTCGGTGGCGGAGGCGCGCCAGTGCCTGGCCGAGCACAGTTACCAGCTTTGCCTGACCGATATGCGTCTGCCCGATGGCGAGGGGCTGGAAATCGTCCGCCACGTGGCCGAAACGGTGGGTGAGATGCCGGTGGCGGTGATCACCGCGTTCGGCAGCGCCGAAAACGCGGTGGCGGCGCTGAAGGCGGGCGCGTTCGACTATCTTTCCAAACCAGTGGGACTGGAGCAGTTGCGGGCACTGGTCAAGAGCGCGCTCAAACTGCCGGTGGACGCCGAAGGGCAGGGCACGACCGAGAGCCTCAGCGGCGATTCGGCGGCCATCGAACAGGTGCGGGGCCTGATCGAAAAGCTGGCGCGCAGCCAGGCGCCGATCTATATCTCGGGCGAATCGGGCAGCGGCAAGGAACTGGCGGCCCGGCTGATTCACGCCCGCAGCGCGCGCGCCAACGGCGCTTTTGTGCCGGTGAATTGCGGCGCCATTCCCGAAAACCTGATGGAAAGCGAATTCTTCGGTTACCGCAAAGGCGCCTTCACGGGCGCCGATAGCGACCGCGAGGGCTTCTTTCAGGCGGCGGCCGGCGGCACACTCTTTCTCGATGAAATTGCCGATCTGCCGTTGCCGATGCAAGTCAAGCTGCTGCGCGCCATCCAGGAGAAAAAGGCGCGCAAGGTGGGGAGTACGCAGGAGGAGCCGGTCGACGTCCGCATCATCAGTGCCACGCACCGCAATCTGCGCGAATGCGTGGAGAAGGGGCAGTTCCGCCAGGATCTGTACTACCGGCTCAACGTCATCGAACTGAAGATGCCGCCGCTACGCGAACGCCCTGAAGATCTGGCCGCGCTGGTGTTGACGATCCTGACCAAGCTGGGCAGCCACGCCACGCTGGCGGAAAGCGCTCTGCGCGCGCTGGAACGCTATCCCTTCCCCGGAAATGTGCGCGAGCTGGAAAACATTCTCGAACGCGCAACTGCGCTCTGTGCGGAGAACGTGATCGAGGCCGAAGACCTCCAGCTTTCGCCGGAAGAGTCGCCGGATGATCTGGTCGGGCGCGGCAGCGAAACCCTGGACGATTACCTCAACCGACTGGAGAAAGCGGCGATACTGGAAGCGCTGCAAAAGGCCGGCAACAACCGCACGGCTGCTGCCCGCTTGCTCGGCGTGACCTTCCGTTCGCTGCGCTATCGTCTCGAAAGGTTGGGCATCGAATGAACTGGAGCGCCGACGGCTGGTGGCTGCATGCGCGCTGGGTCGAATCGCCCAATTTCGGACCTCGGCCCGACGGCGCGGGTGTGTCGCTGGTGGTCATCCACAACATCAGCCTGCCGCCCGGCGATTTTGGCGGGCCGCATGTGGAGCAGTTTTTCACCAATCGGCTCGACGCGGCGGCGCATCCTTATTTTGCGACGATTGCCGAGGTCGAAGTGTCGGCCCATTTCTTTATTCGTCGCGATGGCGAGGTGATCCAGTTTGTCTCTGCTGACGACCGTGCCTGGCACGCCGGCCAGTCAATCTGGCAGGGCCGCGAAAATTGCAACGATTTCTCCATCGGTATCGAGCTGGAGGGCAGCGACGACACGCCTTTCACCTTTGAACAATACGAAAGCCTGAAAGATCTGCTCGGGGCGGTCGACAAACGCTACCCGATTCAGGCCATCGCCGGGCACGCCGACGTGGCACCCGGCCGCAAGACCGATCCGGGGCCGCATTTCGAGTGGGCGGCGATCCGCCACGAATTCCCGCGCTGGCAGTTTTCCGAATCGGCGCGCTAGCGACGTCTAGTTCTGACGTTCTTCAAACAGTGCGCGCAGCAGGGCGAGATAGACCTCGTCGGGCGGCACGGGGCTGTGGCCTGACCACTGCACGCTGAAGCCGTGCCATAGCGCGATGAAGCCGATTGCCGCGTGCAGCGGCGGCAACGGTGGTGGCTTGTCGTAGCGGGCGAACAACTGCGAGAAACCGTTGGCGAAGGCCGTCAGATAGGGCACTTTCTGCTCTGCCATGCGCTCGGTGAAGCCCGGATTGCGATTGGCGTACATCTGCAATTCCAGCGTCAGCATGGCGAGATCCCGATTGGCATGCAGATCCTTGAGCCATCGGGCGATGCCCGCCAGCGTCTCGTCCAGTGTCTGGGCGGCGCTGGCGTCGATCAGCGCCTGAAAATCAGCCGCCAGCGCCAGCATCTGCGTCTTGGCCAGTTCCACCAGCAGGGTGTCCTTGTTGGTGAAGTTGGAATAGAAAGCGCCCTGCGAAAATCCCGCGGCTTCGGCGATGTTGCGCACGCTGGCCGCCACGACGCCGTGCCGGGCGATTTCGGTGTGCGCGGCCTCCAGCAACAGGCGGCGGGTCCGTTGCTGGCTTTCTTCGCGAGTCAGGCGGGTGCGCGGAGTCTCCATGTTTTCAGGATACCACTTGCTATCCGAATAGCAAATGATCTAGTATAAATAGCAATTGCTATCTGGAAAGCGAATGGTATGAAATTGGAAGGAAAAGCAGCGTGCTAGACAAACCAAACCGTTCGGTGGCGGCTGCCTTCGCGTGCGGCGCGGTTTGCCTGTGCGTGACGGCGTGGCCGGCACGTTCGCAGGAGTCGGCGTCGCCCCTGCTCCGTCAGACGACCGGTGTGGCGGCCCTGACCATCGAATCTGCGCTCGAACGGGCCGAGCGCGTCTCGGATGGTCTGGCAGCGGCCGATGCCGCCGCGCGCGGCAAGCGCCTGCTGGCGGAAGCGACGGAAAGTCTGCGTCTGCCGGATATCAGCCTGGACCTGCGCGAAATGCAGTTCCAGAAAACCATGGTGTTGCCCCTGGGCGATCTGGCGCCCATTGCGAGCCGGTTCGGCATTCCCGATCCGGTCCGCATCGAGGAGCGCGACTGGCGGTTGCGGCCGATTGCCACCCTGACCATGCCCATCTACTCCGGCGGGCAGATTCCCGCCGCGCAGCAAGCGGCCGCTGCGGCGGCCCGTCAGGCCGAGGCAGAGCGGGCTGGCGAGGCGCAGACACAGGCGATGCGGGTGATCCAGGCCTACTTCGGGCAGCAACTGGCCGACCACGCGGCGGAAATCCGGCGCGGCGTGCGCGACGGCATGCAGCGCCACCTCGACGAGGCGGAAAAACTCGAACGCGGCGGTCTGGCGACCAAGGCGCAGCGCTTGCAGGCGACGGTGGCCCGCGATCAGGCCGAGCGCGAATATCAGCGGGCCGGCTACGAACTGCGCGCAGCGCGGGCCACGCTGGCGCGCCTGCTCAGGAACGATGGAATGCTGGAGGCGAAGACGCCCCTGTTCGTGTTGTCCAAACCCATCGGCGAGGAAGCGGTTTTTCAGGATGCTGCGCACAATCGCCACCCGCAACTGGCGCGCGTGCAGGCACAGATCGATCAGGCGGAACAGGGCGTCCGGTTGCAGGAAAGCCGGCTGAAGCCGCAGGTGTTTTTATTCGGCCAGCGCGACCTCAAACGCAAGGACGCAATGCTCACTGATTCCGACTGGGTATTCGGCGTCGGCCTCAAATACACCTTTCTGTCCGGCAGCGACCGACCCCGTCAGATCGGGGCGGCGCGCGAGCAGTTGCGGCAGGCCGAAGAAGGCCTGCGCGAAGCGCAGAATCAGGTCGCCATCGGGGTCATCCGTGCCTGGAACCAACTCGAAACCGCCCGCCAGAATTTCCTGCTGCTCGACAGCTCGCTGGAACTGGCGCAGGAAAACCTGCGCCTCCAGTCGCTGTCCTTCCGTGAAGGCCAATCGACCTCGCTCGATGTGATCGACGCGCGCCTGCGGCTCGGCGCCGCCGCACTGGAAAGAGCCCAGGCGGCTTATCAATACGATGTAATGCTGGCCCAGTTGCTGGAGTTGTCGGGGCAGATCCAGCGTTTCCCCGACTACGCCAAACTGGCAGACAAGGTGATTGCACGATGAGACGCAAAGCATTTCTATCTTCCACCCTGGCTCGTCGCAAATTGTTGCCGGCGCTGCTGGTGGTGTCGCCCATCGTCGTACTCGGCTTATGGTTGGCCGCACGCGCGCCGGAAGATCTGGTGCAGGGTATGGCCGATGCCGATGCGATCAACGTGTCGGCCAAGATCAGCGCCCGCGTGGCACGGCTGAAAGTGCGCGAGGGCGATCGCGTCGAGGCCGGTCAGGTGTTGTTCGAGCTCGACAGCCCGGAAGTCCAGGCCAGGCAGAAGCAGGTCGGCGCCGTGCTGGCGGCGGCGCAGGCACAAGCGGCCAAGGCCGAAGAGGGGGCGCGTCAGGAAGATATCCGCGTCGCGGCCGCGAACTGGAAGCGGGCCGAGGCGGCCGCGCAACTCGCCAACAGTACGGCGAGCCGGCTCGAAGCGCTCTTTCAGGAGGGCGTGGTGACGCGCCAGCGCTGGGATGAAGCCGATGCCCAGCGCCGCAGTGCCGAGCAGACGTCGGCAGCGGCTCGCGCCCAATACGATCTGGCCCTGAGCGCGACCCGCCGACAGGACAAACAATCGGCGCAGGCATTGGTGCAACAGGCCGAAGGCGGCGTGGCCGAAGTGGCCGCCGTGCAGGCCGAAACACAAGGGCGGGCGCCCAGCGCAGGCGAGGTGAACAAGCGGCTGGCTTCGGTCGGCGAGCTGGTGCCGGCGGGCTATCCGGTGTTTACGCTGGTCGATCTCGACCGCATGTGGGTGGCGTTTCACCTGCGCGAGGCGCAGTTTGCCGGCATCAAGCCGGGCGTGCGCCTGCGCGGGCAGATACCGGCGCTCAATCGCAAGGATGTCGAGTTCGAGGTGTATTTTGTCAACCCGGCCGGCGATTACGCGACCTGGCGGGCGACGCGGCAATCCGCCGGATACGACGTCAAGAGTTTTGAAGTGAGGGCGCGCCCGACCCAGCCCGTTCCCGATTTCAGGCCGGGGATGAGTGTCCTGTTCGCATGGCCGCAAAACTGAGTTTCGCGCGGGCGCTGGCCGCCTCGGCCTGGCGCGAGTGGCAGCATTTGCGCCGCAGTCCGTGGGATATTGCGCAGACGGTCTGGATTCCCTGCGTGTTGCTGCTGGTCGTGGCGCTCACGTTCGGGGCAACGTTTTTGCGCCAGATTCCCGTCGCGGTGGTGGATGACGACCAGAGCTCGGTCAGCCGACAGCTCGTGCGCCGCTTCGATGCCGCGCCCGGGCTGCGCGTCGCCGCGCGGCCGCTGACGCTGGACGAGGCCCAGGCGATGGCGCGTCGTCTCGACGTCTATGCGGTGATCTACTTGCCCGGCGATCTGGCGCGCAAGGTGGCGCGCGGCGAGACCGGCAGCGTGCTGACCTATTACAACGCCAGCTATCTGGCCACCGGGCAGACGGCGGCGCGCGAAGTGGCGGCCGTGGTCCAGGCCAGCGGCGCCGAACTCGGACGCCTGCGCGGCGGACGGGTAGCGGCGCAGGCAGCGCCGGTGCGTGTGCAATCGAATGCGATGTTCAACCCCGAGCGCAGCTACGAACATTTTCTGGTTGGGCTGATCCTGCCCGCCATCTTGCATCTCGGGCTGGCGCTGGCGGTCATCGGGGCGCTCGGGCGCGAGTTGCGCGATGGCACCGCCACATCCTGGCTGGACGCGAGCGGGCAGCGGCTTGGCCCGGCGGTGCTCGGCAAAGTGTTGCCCTATGGATTGCTGTTCATGCTCTATGGCGTCTGCTCGCTGGTCTGGGTGGCCGGTCTCCGCGGCGCCGGCGTTGCGGGGAGTGCCGTCTTGCTCTTGGCAGGCATGGGGCTGATGTATCTCGCGTATGCAGCGGTGGGGCTGCTGATGCTGGGCGTGACCCGCAGCATGGCGCTGGCGCTTGCCGGTATGGGCTTGTTCGCCGGGGTGTCGCTGGCTTTTTCCGGCGCGACCTTTCCGCTCATCGGCGCGCCGTGGTTCGCACGCTTCTGGAGCGCCTTGCTGCCGTTTACTGCCTATGTCGAACTGCTGGCCCAGCAGGGGGATATGGGCGCGCCCGTGTCCGTATCGCTGTGGCCGCTGGGTCGCTTGCTGGCATTCGTGCTGCTGCCCGGTATCGTGGGTTATGTCCTGTTTGGCCGCGCCGCCCGCGACCCGCGCCAGTGGGGGCGGCGATGAAGGCGTTTCTCGACGGCTTCGCCAACGCCTTCAAGGCGCTGCTGGCCGATCCCTCGGCCCGTTCGGCGATGATCCTCGCGGCGGTGCTGTATTCCTTTCTCTACCCTTCCGCTTATCAGCATCAGATCGCGCTCGATCTGCCGGTCGTTGTGCTCGATCTCGACGGCGGCAGCCTGAGCCGCGCCCTGTTGCGCAAGGTCGATGCCCTGCGCGCGGTGGTGCGCGTCGATAACGTGCCGTCGATGGAAGCCGCGAGGGCGGCGGTGGCGAGCGGTCGGGCCGAGGGCATTCTGGTGATCGAGCCGGATTTCGAGCGGGACATCCGCCGGGGCGCGCAAGGCAAGGTGACCCTGCTGGCAGAAGCGGCCTTTCTGGCGCGCGGAACCTATGTGCTGCAAGGGCTGGCCGACGCGGTCGCTGGCCTCTCTCGGGACGCGGTGCTGATCCAGACGCAGTTCGCCGGCCCGCCAGCGGCGCCGGCCTTGACCAATATCCAGCGGCCCTTGTTCAACACCCGCGAAGGCTATGGCAGTTCCGTGGTCGGCGGCGTTAGCACCCTGATCGTCCAGCAGACGTTGCTGATGGGGATCGTCCTGTTGGCGGCGACGCGGCGGGAGATGAAGGGACGCATCGTCGTGTCGCCCCCGATGCTGGCGGGTATTCTGAGCGCCTTCTGGTTGCTGGGGATGGCGAGCCTGCTGTACTACGCCGGCTTCGTCTTCTGGTTTCAGGATTACCCGCGCGGCGGCAATCTGCCCGGCCTGCTCCTCTTCGCGGTGTTGTTTGTGGCCGCAGTCGTTGGGTTGGCGGCGTTTGTAGGCAGCTTCTTCAGGGTGCGCGAGCGCGCGTTGCAAATCATTCTGGTCGTTTCGACGCCGCTGTACTTCATTTCAGGCCTGTCGTGGCCGCAGACCTCGATGCCTGAATGGCTGACCTGGCTGGCCCGCCTGGTGCCGACCACGCCCGGCATCAACGCGATGATCAAGTTCAACGAAATGGGCGCCAGCATCGGCGAAACGCTGCCGGAACTGCTCAACCTGTTGGCTCTGGCGTTGTTCTACGGGGCACTCGCCTGGTGGCGATATTGCCCTAGCGGTCGAACATCACATAGCGTTTCCTGACCCGCTCGAGGACGCGGAACTCGCCGCGGAACCCGGCCGGGATGACGCAAGCGTCGCCGGGGCCGAAGCGGCGCGCAACGCCATCTTCACCGGCGATCTCCAGACAGCCTTCGAGAATCTGAAAAAACTCGTGGCGGTGAGGGTGAAAGGCGATGCTCCAGGCGCCCGGCTCGCATTCCCAATCTCCCATCGACAGGGCACCGTCCTCACCGGCGTAGCGTTCGGTGGTCAGACGCAGCGGCGCCGGGCCGATGGCGCGCTCCGCCGCTGGCCGGTCGGCCACAGCAGACGGCGCCAGGTCTGAAAACGCGATCAGGCGGCCGGGGGTGGGCGGCACTTCCTCGAACAGCAGGGCCAGCGTGTCCACTGGTTGATAATCGGGGTTGAGCAGACCGTAGTAGGCAGAATCGGAAAGTTCGTTCTTGTCGGCCCAGCGCTGGCGGGCGAACCCTTCGCGCTCGAACCCGCAGCGTTCCAGCACGCGGGCGGAGGCGTCGTTGCGGGCGTCGATTTCCGCTTCCAGACGGCGCAGACCCAGGCGACCGAATGCGAAGGCGATCCACAGCCGCAGTGCCTCCTGCATATAGCCCTGCCCCCAGTATTCGCGGCCGAGCAGGTAACCGACCTCGGCGCAGGCGGCGGTCGTGTCGAAACGGAATATCAAACAGTTGCCGATGGTGCGCCCGCTGTCGCGCTGGCGGATGGCGCACTGGTAGCTCTCGCGTTCGCGGTGGCGCTTGTTGTGTCGGCCCAGCCAGGCTTCGGCGTCGGCGAAGCTCTTCCAGCTCTCGTAGGGCAGATAACGCGTGACGGCGTCGTCGGTATTGATGGAGTAGAGGTCGGGCAAGTCGCTCGGCGTGACGAGCGACAGAATCAGGCGTTCGCTTTCGATGTGATGCGGAATCGGTTTGTACATGGGAGCGGAAGAGTGGGCGTCAGCCGGGTTTGAATGTCGTTCGGGGGGGCGGCCATCAGAGCGCAATTTCCAGCACGATGGCGTCACCGGTATAGGCGGGCATCGCCTTGCGATACAGCTCGCAGAACCCTAGTCTTTGCCAGAATTTCAGGCCTCGCTGGTTGGTTTCGATAACGGCCAGACGTAGTCGCTGGCAATTCCATGCGCGGGCCATCTCGACGGCGTGTTGCCATCCGATCAGGCCGTAGCCTTTGCCCTGGTGAGTTTCTGCGAACAACAGGAGGCCGAGGAAGGCGATTTCCTGTTCCGGGTAGCCGCGGACCAGATCCAGGCAACCGAGGATCTTGCCGTCTTCGCTAAAGGCACCGAAGAATTTGTCCGTTCGCGCGGTATCGGGTGGCAGATCGCTGATCGCCGAATAGCCGTCGCCCGGCTGTGGCAGGCGGCCTTCGACCAGCAGGGTGTATGCCGGTGCGGCTTCCAGGAGTTGTTGAATGGCCGCGACATCGGCGGGTTCGTGTTCGCTACAGGCAGCAAGTTCAAGCATAGGGCGGTTTCAGGCCTGGAGAAAATGGCGGATGCGGTCGATGGCGATGGCCAGTTGCGGAATGTCGGTGGTATACGCGAAGCGCAGATGCTGAGCGGCGCAATGCGTGCCGAAATCTAGGCCGGGTGTGGCGGCGACGCCCGCTTCTTCGAGCAGGCGGGTGGCAAAGGCGAAACTGTCGGGCGCCAGTTCGCTACAGTCGCAGTACAGATAGAAGGCGCCCTGTGGCCGCGCGACGACCCGAAAACCCAGCGTTTCCAGTGCCGGCATCAGGAAATTGCGGCGATGGCGGAATGCCTCGCGCCGCGCTTCCAGAATCGCCAGCGTATCCGGCTCAAAGGCGGCCAGCGCGGCATGCTGGGCTGGCGTCGACGGCGCGATGAAGAGGTTCTGCGCCAGTTTCTCGATGTCGCGCACATAGGCTTCCGGCACCACCAGCCAGCCCAGTCGCCAGCCGGTCATCTGGAAATATTTGGAGAAACTCTGCACGACCCAGAGGTCGTCGCTGACCGCCAGCGCCGTCTCGGCATTGTTTTCGTAGGTCAGGCCGTGGTAGATCTCGTCCACGATCAGGTGGCCGTCGCGGGCGGCAACGGCCGCGTGCAAGGCCTTGAGTTCGCCGTGGGTCAGCATGGTGCCGGTGGGATTGGCGGGCGTGGCGACGATGAGTCCGTCGGTACGGGATGTCCAGCAGGCGTCGAGATGGGTGGGCGTTGGTTGGAAATTACTCTCCGGCCCGACCGGCAGGCCAACCGGTACGCCCTCGAAGGCGCGCACGAAATGGCGGTTGCAGGGGTAGCCGGGGTCGGTGAGTACCCACTCCCGGCCCGGTTCGGCGAGGCAGGCCAACGCCAGCGTCAACGCCCCCGAGGCGCCTGCGGTGACGACGATGCGCTGCGTGGGCACAGTAACGCCATACCGCGTGTGGTAGAACTCGGCGATGGCCTCGCGCAGTTCGGGCAAGCCGAGCGCCGGAGTGTAGAAGGTCTTGTTGTCGATCAGCGCGTGGTTGGCGGCGCGGACGACGGGTTCCGGGGTCGGGAAATCGGGTTCGCCGACTTCCATATGGACGATTTCGCGGCCGGTCGCTTCGAGCGCTTGTGCGCGGGCCAGCAGTTCCATGACGTGGAAGGGCGCGATGTCGCGGGTGCGGGAGGCGGGACGGTAGCGCATGGCTTGACGCATAATGGCGGCGAAAGAACCATTGTATCGGGTGCGGGGGGCGAAATGGGTGAAATAGCGGATCAACACGCGGCGACGGCAAACGGACGCGCGCTCGCCTTTCCCTGCCCTGGGTGCGGCAGCGCCCAACGCTATGCGCCGGGCAGTGGCGATCTGGTCTGTGTCAGTTGTGGCGCGCATCGACCGATAGCGGCGGCGCCCGGCGGCATCGTCGCGCAGGACTATGCGCGCTATCTGGCCGAGGGCGAGCGCGGCGCGCCGACCGACGAAGTCCGTCTGGTCACCTGTCCCGGCTGCGGCGCCGCCGTGAGCCTGCCGCCCGAGGTGGCGGCGCAGGCCTGCGCCTTCTGCGCCACGCCGCTGGTTCTCGATCAACGCGAGACTGCGCGCCGGTTGGCGCCGCAGGCGCTGCTGCCGTTCGGGCTCGATGCCGCGACGGCGCAGAGCCGGTTTCGCAGCTGGCTGGGCGGCTTGTGGTTCGCGCCCAATGCCCTGAAAAAGGCAGCGCGGCAGGAAGAAAGCCTGCAAGGCCTGTATCTGCCCTACTGGGCCTACGACAGCGCCAGCGCCAGCGACTATGTCGGCGAGCGCGGCAGGCATCGTCGCGAGGAATACACCGACAGCGCGGGGCGACGCCAGACCCGGCTGGTGACCGACTGGTTTCCGGCGAGCGGCGAACTGGCGCTGGATTTCGAGAATGTGCTGGCGACCGGCAGCCGCTCCTTGCCTGGCGATTTGACGGAAGCCCTGGAACCGTGGGATCTCGACCGCCTGCAACCCTGGCAGGCCGAATACCTGAGTGGCTTCGCGGCCGAGGCCTATCGTGTCGGCGTCGAAGAAGGCTACGCTGCCGCCGAACAGCGCATGCGTCAGGCCATCGAACAGGCCGTCCGCCAGCAGATCGGTGGCGATGAGCAACGCATCCACGAACTGCGGACCCGGTTTTCCGGCACGCGCTTCAAGCACCTGCTGCTGCCGCTCTGGATCAGCAGCTATCGTTTCAACGGCAAGCTCTATCGTTTTCTGGTCAACGCCCGCACCGGCGAGGTACAGGGCGAGCGGCCGTGGTCGGCCTGGAAGATTGCCGGAGCGGTGCTGGTGGCGCTGATCGTCATCGTCTGGATTCTGCTCCAGCAGTGATCGTCAAAGCGCCGCCGCCAGTTGCCCGATCAGGCGTACGGCCGCTTCGACGCGGGGCGTGATCGGCTGGCCGCAGGCGAGACGCAGGCAGTGGCGGAAGCGATCGGACTGCGAGAACAGCGAGCCGGGCGCCAGGGCGATGCCGTGTTCGAGCGCGCGTTCGGCAAGCAGATCGGTATCGGCGCCGGCCTGCAATTCCACCCACAGCACGAAGCCGCCGCGCGGAGACGACAAACGGGTGCCGGCCGGAAAGTGGGCGTCGACCAGTTGCATCATGCGCGCCGTCTGGTGGCGGAAACGTTCGCGCAGACGGGTGAGGTGGCGGTCGTAGCCGCCGCTGTCGAGATAGCCGGCAATGGCCGCCTGCAATAGCGGCGGCGTGGCCACGGTGTTGCGGAACTTGAGCATCTCGACCCGCTCGCGGTAGCGGCCGGGGGCGATCCAGCCGACACGCAGCGCCGGCGCCAGCGATTTGGAGTAGGAGCCACAACTGAGCACTTCGCCGCGGCGATCCCAATGTTTGGCCAGCGGCGGGCGTTCGCCGTCGTGGCCGAGTTCGCCATAGACATCGTCCTCGATCAACGGGATGTCGCGCGCATTGAGCATGGCGACCAGCGCCGCCTTGCGTTCGGGCGGCATCACTGCGCCGGTGGGGTTGGCGAAGTTGGGCACCAGCAGCACGGCCTGCACCTGTCCGGCCACGCGCGTGGCCGCTTCGACCCCCGCCAGCGAAATGCCGTCGACCGGGTCGCTGGGCACCTCGATGACGCGCAGACCCAGCGTCTCGATGATCTGGAACAGCCCGTAGTAGGTGGGCGACTCGACCAGAATCGTGTCGCCGGGCCGGGCGACGGCCGCCAGCGCCAGATTGAGCGCCTC